>Ga0209542_10000475_pt1 | contig 96363 bp, 107 predicted proteins | sample RifCSPhighO2_01_FD_184028 | JGI IMG/M metagenome (GOLD analysis project Ga0209542, IMG submission 184028) | Soil microbial communities from Rifle, Colorado - Rifle CSP2_plank highO2_0.1 (SPAdes) (version 2) | ecosystem: Environmental > Terrestrial > Deep subsurface > Rock core/Sediment ...
TATACAGCAACAACCGCAAATCCGGTTTCAAGAACTGTTGGTCCAAACGCAACTGCAAATTTCGGAATAATACTAGCTCCCACTCCCACTCCAACCCCAACCCCCACTCCGGGACCTTCTATATCCGGTACGGTGTTTATAGATACCGGATCATGTGCTGATAATGGTTTTACCCCCCGCAATGGTGCTCAGGATTGTGGAGAAATTGGATATAACTCCGCTTTCTCAGTTATATATGCATGGTATGTATTTTGTAGTGTGACCTGCGGTATAGGATTTCGCACAACAGACGGGAATGGTTATTATTCATATCAAAGCTTACGTGAAGATACTTATGGAATACAATTACTGGTTCCCCCTGGATATGATTCAACCACTACATCTTATTATTCTGATATTGGGTATGTAAATAGCCCTATTGTAGTTAATTTCGGAATAGTCCCGCCCCCGCCGACTTATACCATCTCCGGGAATGTTTGGATTGATAACGGGGCAGGAGGAGGCACAGCTAATAATGGAGTTAAAGACGGAACAGAAGTAATTTACATAGCTAGCACTCTGACTATAACAAGAACCGGCGGAAGTACAACTACCACCACAGGTAATTACTCATTTACAAACTTAGCATCGGGAACTTATACAATTACTCTTACTGTACCGTCTGGTTATACAGCAACAACCGCAAATCCGGTTTCAAGAACTGTTGGTCCAAACGCAACTGCAAATTTCGGAATAATACTAGCTCCCACTCCCACTCCAACCCCAACCCCCACTCCGGGACCTTCTAAACTCCAACACCCCCGCCGACTTATACCATCTCCGGGAATGTTTTTGTGGACAACGGGGCAGGAGGAGGCACAGCAAAAGACGGAATCAAGAACGGCACTGAGGGGAATTATACTGACGGCACATCAACAATAGAGATAAGAAGCGGGGGATGTTTAGGAACGCTTATAGGAAGTTTTTCCTCGGCAAACGGAGCGTATAGTGTGAGCGGTATACCTGCCGGAACTTATGAAGTATGTTATATTTCTCTTCCCCCCGGATATCAAATAATAAACCCAACCACCGGCCCTCCGCCATTTTTTACTGTGAGCGTAGGTCCATCTGTTATTAATAAAGATTTTGCCATTGCGCTTCTTTATGGACCATGGATACAATCAACCGGAACAGACATAAGGTTTGATAGCGGCGGATTTAATGACCCCATACCATCAACCGCTACTCTTGCCTGTGGCGGACCGAATGCATCTATTCCGGGCACCGGAACAAGCCCGGGAATTATATTCTCAGGAGACAGTTCGCCAAATTTTGGCCAGGGGCAGGCATCATCTAAAAACTGGGTCGTGGGCGGAGCTAGCTATCCGGAAGTTTTTGCTCCCACAAAAGGCGGCGGCTTTGCAACTTCTTACGCATATGTTTCATCGATTATAAAACAGGCAGGACTAGAACGTAAGGATCTCACACCCTATTGTAAATTTCCAATAGGCGGAGGAACCGGACTATCAAACTGCGTTTTGCCTACGAGTTCTACGAATTTTCCGCACGGGTTATATAAAGCCAATGAAGATTTGACTCTCAAGGGAGGATCCCCCACCTTTAACTTTAGCAACGGCACTCAAACTTCGGTGCTTGGGAAAAACTCTATAACTTGGAGTCATACCATTGGCTTAGGCAGTGATCGGCTTCTTGTTGTCAGAATATATAACAATGCCATTTCTCCCTCCTTAGCCACCGTTACCTACGGCGGTACAAATCTACTAAATCTGGGAACCAAAGACGATGGCATTCACAGAGTAGAAATTTGGTATATGTTAAATCCTCCTGTAGGAATAGCTAGTATCGTCGCCACATTGCCCGTAGGATTTGAGTCTTGGATTGCGGGAAATTCGACCTCTTTCTCTAACGCAAACCAAGCGATTCCCTTCAATGGCATGACACTTACTACTAATACAGGAAGATTATCCAATGGAGGTACTATGAGTGTTACCGGTATTCCCACCTCCCCTTCCGAAATGGTTGTGGATATATTTGCCCGAGATCTTTATGCCCCTGTGGCTATTCCAGCCGTTCTTGGCCAAACCCAAGATTTCCTGTTTGGCAGTAGCGGAGCTTATGCCTCATTCGGTAGTCATAAAACCAGCACTTCCACCATGGCATGGGCGACGAGCGGTGGTTCTGACAGTTGGGTGGCTGCGGCAGTTTCTATAAGACGATCTGGGTTAACAACGTATACTTTTCCTGCGGGTAATTATGTAATTCTTGTAAATGGCAACTTAACAATAGATACTAAGCTTATTGTTCCGCCCGGATCAACTGTTACCTTTATAGTCTCGGGAGATATTACTGTAACATCAAGCGTTGGCGAATCGGTCATTACGTCTACAGCATCAGACATCGAAGGTTTTTATAGTACAGATAAGAGTTTCATAATTCAGGGCACAAACAATTGTTCGGTTGGAACAGATAAACGACTGAATGTTGCAGGCACAATTGTAGTTAATGCGGCAAAAACCGGCGGATCATTCCAATACCTAAGAGATCTTTGCGGAGGGAATGCTTCCTGCCCTGTATTTTCGATACAGGAAAGAGTGGATTTTATTCTAAATGCTCCCGAGTTAATAAAACGCCAAAATATTATTTATCGGGAAGAAGCACCATAGTACTGCTATGCAGTACATTTATGTTCCACCTTATTCCACTATTCCACCTTAGAGGTGGAATTCTATTGACACCTTGGGATTAGAATACTGTGATTTCCTCTTCCAATTCGATCTGATATTTTTTATAGATTAAACTCTTTACTTCTCTTATCAAATCTAAAACATCCCGAAAGGTCGCATTATCCAAATTTACAATAAAGTTAGGATGCTTTTGGGATACCATTGCGCCGCCTACTTTTTTTCCTTTTAAACCTGCCACTGCCAAAAGTTTGGCTGTTGGCAAAATAGGAAAAGGATCGTCTTTTATTGAGTCTTTTAATTGTTCTAATAGTTTTTGAGGAACTTTTTCTATAAAAATATTTTTAAATATACTTCCTATATTCGGGTACTCAAGAGGATGGCGGTTTTTCCGATATTCGATCTTTTCCTCGATCTGTTTTGTAATTAAATCTTTATCGCCCTTTTGAAGTTTTAATTCCACTGAGATTATAATCTCATTTTTCCCCTCCCCATCTTTAAAAATACTTGATCTATACCTAAACTTACACTCCGAGTTTTTTCTTTTTCTAACCTGTTTTCTAACCTGCGAGGCTGCAGCCTCACTAACCTCGTAGGTTGAAACGCTTTCGACCTGATAAACACCGTCTTTTATCTCTCCCCCAAATGCCCCGGCGTTTCCTCTTACTGCTCCGCCGACTGTGCCGGGCAGACCTCCTGCCCATTCAAGACCGGATAGACAGTTTTGAACACAAAAATTGAGCAAATCCTCCATTAAAACCCCTGCACCAACCCTGATTCTTTGACTCTTTGACTCTTTGATTCTTTGACTCTTCGTGTCTTTTTCGCTTAATATCTTTATATCTTTTATCTTATTGTGAATGACAAGCCCGCCAAATCCCCTGTCACCGATAAGAAGATTAGTTCCTGCTCCCAGAACAAAAATCGGCAGTGCTTTTGAGATTTTTTCCCATTGTATAAAACCTTCAATCAGTTCATCAAGATTCGAAACCTCGAGAAAATACTTGGCAGGTCCTCCAATTTTATAATTACTGAAATCTTTTAAAGAAACGTCTTTTTGAATAGAAACCATTCTTGTATTATATAAAAACTCAGGCGTTTTAGCTATTAACTTGGAGCACACACCTTATGTATAAAATCTACTTAAAGTGGAGCTCGAACTCTTTACCTGTAGCCTCAGCTACCCGATTTAAGGTTTCGATTGTTATATTCTGCTCCCCGCTCTCAACTCTAGTAATGAACTCTCTTTTTACCTTCATCTTGCGAGCCAATTCCTCTTGAGAGATCTTCAATTCTTTTCTTAGTTTTTTTAGTTCCATTGCTGCCTTTAGGTATCTCGCTCTCTTTAAGATCTCTTGCTGACGTTTCTTAGAATAGTTGGCAAAGAGATCATCATAAGCGATAAGGTCTCCTCTTTTAACAGCTTCGTCAATTTTTTTACTCATATTGTTTCAGCCTCCTTTGAGCTAGTTCCAAATCTTTTATCGGTGTCTTTTGTGTTTTCTTTCTAAAAAAGTGCAAAATTACAATATCTAATTTCCCGATATACACATAAAATCCCCGATATTCTCCTTTTAACTTAATTCTAATTTCAAATAAATCTCCGGTAACCTTCTTCGCATGGGGCAAATCCAGTTTCCCCTCAAGCTCTAGAATTTTGAAATATACCTCGAACTCCAACTGTACTTCCTCGCTAAATTCTCGTAGTTCCTTCTCAGCATTCTTATCTACAAATATGTTCTTTTTCATATAGTAACTTATAAGTTACATATTGTCAAGCTCAGCTTCTTATCGAAACAATTTTAGCAAATTCATTTCTGTCAAAAATTATAGCAATATCCCACCTCTGGGGTGAGAAGAGGTTTTTTATTTTACCAACTCTTCTATGGCTTTTTCAAGCTGAGAATCCCGGGCTTGGTCTTTTGGATCAAGCGAAACGGATATATCCGGGACTAGTCCTTTTCCGTTAACCCAGGTTCCGTTTGGCGTAAGCCATTTTGCAATCGTTACATGAAGACCCGCTCCGTTACCCAAATCCTCTGCCTGCTGAATAGTCCCTTTTCCAAAAGATGTCTCCCCTACCAGTTTTGCTCTGCCTTGATCTTTTAGGGCGCCTGAGACAATTTCGGAGGCCGAGGCGCTTCCCTTATTTATTAAAATTACAACAGGAGTAGTGAGAAATAATCCTCTTCTTGATGCTCTAAGAGTGGATTTTTCTCCTGCCCCGGTCTCCTGTATTACAACCGGCGTTCCCTCTTTTAGAAATTCCGATGTTATAAAGGCCGCATCCGATAAATAACCTCCCGGATTATTTCGCACATCCAAAATTATCCCCTTAAAAGCGGGGTTGTTTTGAACTTTTAGATTAAGTTTATTGACCAAAGCGAGCCAATCTTTATTTGTGCTGTCTCCAAATTGCGAAAGTTTAAGATATATGACCTCGTCATTTCCGTGAGCTTTAAGTATTGAATTTATTTTAATCTTTTCCATATCTTTAACTTTTCTTATGAAACCGTCTATGCTTTTTACCACAATTACATCTCTTGTAATTTTTATATCCTGCGGATTTTTTGAATCTTTATGAAGAATCGAAAGCGTAACAGCGGTTCCCTTAGGGCCTCTTATTTTCTCGACGGTCTGGGCAAGAGACCAACCCGTAGTCGATACGCCGTCAACTTTTAAAATCACATCCTCAGGTTTTATTCCCGCGGCAATTGCAGGACTGGCATCAAGAGGCGATATTACGATTATTTTATTATCGCGCATCCCAAGCTCTGCCCCGATTCCCTGGAATTGTCCTGCTAGCCCCTGTTTAAAATTATTGTTGGATACGGGAGGAAGATAAAGCGTATAAGGATCGCCAACACTCTGAACCAGTCCCGAAATTGCCCCGTTTAGCATCTTCGCAGGATCAAGCTTTGACTTATCGTAGTAATTATTCTCAAGGCTCTGCCATACTGCCCAGAAATTGGAAAAATCCAAATTAGACAAGGAGGGAGGAGGTTCTTTACTGGATATTGATAAAACGGGTTTATAGCCTTTCCAATCCAAAGAAATTTTATTAACCCCAAAGTAATAGCCCCCAAAAAAAGCTATTAAAATAAGGATTATAATTTGAAAACCTCGTACTCTATCCTTCATAATCCTTCATAAATAATAATTGCCTTCTTTTCGCAGTCCATATAAATTTTTTCACCGTTATATCTTGAAAGTTTTTCAAAGTTTTCCTCATTTATTATAAAAATCGGTGCATTTATATTTTTTTTTGCTAAATCCTCTAATTCTTCGTCTGAAATATTTTGTGATATTATTCCCAGTGCACCAATGCCAAGTGCCTTTGAAATTGCCTCTCTTTGAAAAACTTTTCCTAAGATTATTTTCCCCCTAATTTTTCCGTTAATGCTTGCTGGGTCAACCCCGATTGAATCGGGGCCAACCTCATCTTCTCCTAATAAAATCGTCTCTGCCCAAACAATTCCTTTGCCCGAAACTTTATCTGCTAAGATTGCCTCTTTATCTGTTTTTATTACGATTTTTTTATTATCGCATAACTCAACGACGCCATCAACAGGAGAAAATAAATTTTCGGTTTCCGCGTCTTCTCTTCTGCCTCTTATATAGATAAATCCCGTTTCCCCGTCAAATTTAAAAACCGTCCCGGCTATTGGACTCTCGATTTTTTTTGTTCCTATGCCCAAAGTTCCTTTTTTAACCGCAATAACGGTGCCCTTTTCCACTCTGTCTCCGGGTCTTCTGGTAAGATATTTAGAAACTTTTTGGGGAGAAACGCCAAGAAGTTTACCCAAATCTCCCTTTTCATCCCAGCGCTTTGTATTTCTTTCTGCGATAACCTGACCGACTATTACTTTATCACCTGTTTTAACTTTTGGGACAAAACCATTCAGAAGTATAGACAGCAAAGTCATCAAAATAGTTATTAGTTATTAGTTATTTTTATATTTCTTAAGCCGTAAACGGCAAGAGAGCCAAATGCCTTGCGTATTTTATATTTTTTGAGAGTTCTCTCTGATGTTTAGCGCAAACTCCGCAGATGGATCTTGGAATTATTTTATTGCGCTCGGTTAAATATCTTTTGAGAACCTGTATGTCCCTGAAAGACGGCTCTTTTTTTTCTTTACAAAAATAGCACGGCTTTTTGGTTTTAGGTTTACGAATTTTTATTCTTTTTTTTGCCATAAAACTAGAAAATAGTTACTAGTAATTAGATACTAGTGAAATACAATTCTAGCAATTTTGAAGCTTTTTTACAACTATTATCTAGTAACTAATATCTAATATCTAATATCTATTTAGATTAGAATGGAATATCGTCGGGGGCGATTTCCTCATCGGAAGACTTCCCGGGTGTTTTCGGAGATTCATCTTTTTCCTTTTTCGCTTTCGATTTACCTTTTTCTGAGCTTGCCGGGTCAGGATGGGCCGATTTTTTATCTTCTCCGCCTTTCTCTTCCCCTTCCGGCTCCATTTTTTCTTCTTCCGTTCTTCTTGAGTCTAGCAAAATCATATCGGAAATTACTATCTCGGTCGTGTTTCTCGAAGTCCCGTCCTGAGCATTCCAGGACCTTGTGACGAGTCTTCCTTCCACATAAACTTTTCTGCCTTTTACTAAAAATTGACTGCAAATCTCAGCTAACTTATTCCACGCTACAATTCTATGAAACTCTGCTTCGTCTTTTTTTTCGCCGGTGTCTGTTGTCCAATTCCGGTTTGTTGCAACAGAAAAAGAACAAACGGCAGTTCCGTTTGGAGTGTATCTAAGCTCCGGATCTCTTGTTAAGTTTCCTATAAGCTGTGCCCTGTTTAAGCTCTTAGCCATAATCTAGTTGCTAGCCACTAGTTGCTAGCCTACTTCTTCTTAAGAAGTAAGTGTCTTAGTATATTATCGTTTGTGATAAGTCTTTTTTCAAAATCTTTTGGGAGTTCTCCCTTTAGTTCAAAAAGCCAATTGAGATAGTGTCCTGCAATCTCTTTTTTAATGGAATAGGAAAGAGGTTTTTGCCCCCATTCTTCTTCTTTGACAATTTTAAAATCGGGCAAAAAGCCTTTAATAGTTTCCAAAAGTTTTTTCCTGTTTGCCTCGCTGAGTGATGTTTTAAGAACCAGAACTAACTCGTAAACTCGCATAGTTTTCTAATCCTAGCATTCCAAAGATGAAAAAGCAATAGACACAAAATATATATCTTGACACCAGCCCCGGGAAATTATTCCGATAATTCCGATACGGGATCGGAATGGATACGACGAAACGGTAAAACCATAAAAATATCTTCAGCTGCCAATCTTAAATTCCACCACATCTCCATCCCTTACTATATAATCCCGTCCCTCGACGCGAATTTTCCCCAGTTCTTTTGCTTTTTGCCAAGCTTGTCCTGAGCCTGTCGAATGGAAACCATAAACTAATAACTCACTAACCTCTATGACTTCTGCCTTAATGAATTTTTTGGCAAAATCAGTGTGAACAATATTTGCCGCCTCAATAATGTTTGCGCCGTTTTTAATTGGCCATGCTTGAGTTTGTTTTCCACCAGCAATCGTAAAGAAAGTTATTAAATTTAATAATTTGTAAGATTCTACAATAACTTGATCTAATCCTGAGCTTGCCGAAGGATCAACACCTAGTTCCCTGAGGTAGTCTTCCTGTTCTGATCCTGAAAGGTCTGAAAGTTCTGTCTCTAGTTTTCCGCAGATTTTAATGAATGGAAACGGAAGGCTAAAATCCTTTTTTAAATCTTTTTCGGAAACATTTAATAAATAAATCGTTGGCTTTTTTATACTCGCTAATTCAAGTTCTTGATTAACAGTTTCAACATCGATCATTGGGTCAATTTTCTGATAAGGATGCGGAACATTCGGGCTTTCAAAAACCCTTACAATATGTAAAATCGCGTCTGCTTCTCTTATATGAGCTAAGAATTGGTTTCCTAAGCCCTCGCCGGCATGCGCCCCTTTGATTAGACCTGCTATATCTATAAACTTTATAGAAGCTGGTACTTTTTTACTAATATTTGAGATTGCGGAAACTTTATCAAGCCTTTCGTCAGGCACCTCAACTACCCCAATATTTGGTTCAATTGTTGTATATGGATATTCACCGACTTGTGCGATCTGTCTTTTTAGAAGCGCATTAAAAAGCGTCGACTTCCCAACGCTCGGAAGACCAACGATCCCAATCGACATATTCATATCAGAAGACTATACCAAAACTCTATTTATCTATATCTTTTTAGCTATTTTATAGAGTCCGAACAAAACGGCGATAAGAAAAAGAATGTTGATGATTATGTTTCCTCCAATTGTTTGATTTACGAAACTTCCGGCATTGGTAATCATTTTTGTAAATCCATCAACGTTTTTCATTCCCAGATTGCCGGTTGCGTTAAGATATATAATAATAGTACCTGTTAAAAAGAAGATAATACTTGCTATTAAGTTGCTCATAATTAGCATCCTCTCCCTGCCAAGAAAGCGAAATTTAAGAACCGGTTTTCTAAGCACCATAAACTTATCCATTTTCCCCGAAAGAAAAACAGAAATAATAAGAAGGGGTGTTACCATTCCAAGAACATATAATGCGCCAATACCCAATGATCCGAAGAAATTTGATGAAAGAAAAGTAAGGGTCAGAATTCCAATAAGAACCGGTGCGCAGCAGGCGCTTGTTATTCCAGAGAAGATACCCAGAGTAAAGATTGATAAAACATCTGTTTTTCCCGACGCCATTGCCGAAAAATGCGGCATAGGAAGCTTGATATCAAGAAACGTTACCAGAGCTGTTGCAAGCATTACTAAACCTCCAATAAAGTAGATTGTGTCATGGTAAATAAATAGTGCTTTTGAAAGAAGGGCAACTCCCAAGACTGCAGGCATCATTACTATAAAGATACCAAGACCAAATACAAGCGTCATTAAAAGAACTTTTTCTTTTTCCTTAAATACGCCACCAAGATATGCCGGGAGAAGAAACGTTATGCAGCATGGAGCAAAGAGAGCAACAATTCCCGCGGCAAATGCTGCAATAAGTGATGTCTGAAAAAGTGCATTTTCCATTTATTATACTGCGCACCCTCCTCCGGAGGTATTAAAGCCTGGAATATTCTGGACCTGCTGGCGCACTTTTTGCATACCCTGCGCAGATGAATAATCGGCTGCAAGAATTTTTTTTGCGTCAATGGTCTCCCATTTTGCCCCTTGCTTATCAAAGTATACGGCAAGCTCAACATATTGCTGGGGAAACCAGAATGAATTAAGCGCTAAAACGTCTTTGTATATTTGCTTTTCTGACAAGCCCTGCTTTACCGCAAGCTCAATGTATCCCAAGGCTGCCATGCCGTGATTGCAGTCGGGAAATGATGTTGGGTTACCACAGCAGGGCCTATAAATGTTTTGCGCTATTTTTTTAACAATTTCCTGCTGCTTTAGCGTTAGCTTAACGATTTCTTGTGATGAATAAAGTTCGCTCGTCGGCTTTGAGCCCAAACTCCATCCTCCGGTTGAAGCATAATTCATCGGGTCCTTGTTTCCGTACGTTTTCATTTCCCCTTCCGAAAGAATAGGACTTTTATTTACAAGACCTAATGCCCATAATGTGTTTACCATAAAACGTGAGTTTTTCTCATTAATTACCATATGATCCTTTGAGGAATTTTTTAAATATTTCATATAATCCTTGGCTTGGGGTTCGGAGGAAAATAAATCTTCATACTTTTTTTGATCGATTGCGCCTGATTCGAGAAGCTTCTTCCCGATATCACTCCAGACGACTCCGAGCGTATATCCCTTTTGCGCAAGCACCTCCTGTTTGAGAATCTGGACAAGCTCTTCAGGGCTTCTGGTTTTTTTGGAAAGCTCAAGTGTCAAAGCATTAATATTTTTTTTCATAATGTAATATTCGATCAGCCCGACTCCCGCTGAAGAATAAAAGATAAGAACAAGAATAACCCAAAGGGGAACTGCCTTGCTTAATGTTCTTTTTATTTTGCCGGCAAAAACTTTTCGTTTCATTACTTAATTACAGTACCCAAGAGTGTAAAGGTTAATTTGGGATTTCTACTATCATTTGTTTCTACTAAAACGAACCTGTTGATTGGTCCTACTCCCTGCGGACCGTGAAAAGCCGGGTCAAAAATTACAGTAAGTTTTCCTTCTTTTCCCGAAGGCACTTCCCCCATCCACGAAGAAACGCCGTCCATGCCAAAGTCCGGACTATCATCTTGGGCAATTGTCACGCGCGCCTTTGTGCAGTGACACGATGTTTTTACATTAAAAAGCTTAAGCACTCCGCTTCCTGTATTTCTGATAGTAAAAGCTTGTGTCACATTTCCGCCGTTTATTGGTATGTTACCAAGATCAAAGCTTGTCGGTTCTATCGTATATGCTTTGGCGTCTTTTGAGGAACCTGCTCTCGGCGTATTATTCGTTGTTGAACTTAAAACGAATACACCACCAAACACAATAAGGACAGTTGCAAAAATCATTAAGATAATCAGCTTTTTCTCATTCATACACTTTTACCATTATTTCGGAATATTTTCATAATCTCTTCTACCGATTGCTTGGTTTTTCCGCTTTTTATAAAATCCACAACACATGTTTTTAGGTGGTTTTGCAAAAGAAGATAATCAACCTATCCCCCTATCGGGGATATTATTACAAAAATAAAATTAAAACGCAAGTAGAAAAAAGGGGGCCGTTATATTATTTACTGAGAGAAGGAAGAAGCGTCTATGGTATTTTGGCCAAGCCCTGCACCAACCGCATCTGGATTTGAATTTTCAACCTGCTGCAGCGCATTTGTCACATCCTGTTGGTTTGTTATTGGCTCCTGAGATACTCCTTGTTCTTCTTGAAGCTGAGCCGGGGCCGTAGTCGGCTGTGACTGTTGGACGATATTTTCTTTCTTATTAGAATTTCCAAGAAATCCGAATAAAAAGACAGCCGCTAAAATCAATACGAGTACTACAGCTGCTCCTGCTAAATATAATAATAATTTATTGCCGGTTTTAGGCGGCGTATTGCCGGCACTGTTTACCGGCGCTTCTGTATTGATTGCCGGCTGGCTCTCCACCGGCTGATTTGGTTGTGCATTTTTCGTTGTATTGTTTATTTGCGTATTGTTTTGATTATCCATATTTTTTATCTAATAATTACGGAGCGACGCTTGGCGCAACGCTTGGCGCAACCGCTGAGCCGCTCGCATTTCCCGAAGTTTCTCCTCTTATTGAAGCAACTGCAACAATAAGATTTTTAATAGGTGTCTTGTATGCCTTAAGTCCTTGGATAACTGCCTGCATATCTGTTCTAAATTGAGTTAATTGACTGCCGGGATTGTCTCCATCGCATTTGAAATTCGCGATATCTGCCTGGACTGCGTCAAGCAGCGGCGTAATTGCATTTTTATTTGTTTGAATATCCAGAATTAATGCATCGTAATTGGGCAGTATTTTCCCTTGCGGGACCAGTCTTGTCAAATAATAGTTTTGAATTCTTGTTGCTATTGAATCAAATACTTCCAGCATACGGTTTGCATGACGGATCATATTATTTGAGCGGTTGGTAATAACTTTCTCCTTTACCTGACACAAGCGAAGCTTATTTTCCTCAAGGCGTCCTCTGCCAAATGGAGGTGTTCCAGAGAGTTTGTGAATCTGACCTATTTTTCCTCCTGATGTTGTAGAAGTTCCCTGCTGACTAATTAATGTCTGCTTTTTTAACAAACCCGGTGGAACATTCTGACCTGACGGCGGATTATCAACCGCAGAAACTTGGGAAACAAAAACAACCAATAAGACTGTTGAAACTACAATAGATATTGGAAAGATATAATTAGGGATTTTTTTCATTCTTTAAACTAGAATACTAAATATCTCAATATATTGTCAAGGGGTACATCAGTTGATTTTTTTATAGTCATTGATCCATCGTCGTTGTCTTGAATTTCATAGCCCATTTTTTTAATCTTGTGTCTTATCTGATCTGCCAAATGATATCTTTTCTTTTTTCGAAGCTCTTCTCTTTGCACAATTAATTCTTGAACATTTTCCGGAATTTTTTCTTCTGTCTTTTTTATATAATTTTTTGCATTTTCCAAATCAAGGCCTAAAACTTTATCGAATTTAAAAAGAGTTTCTGCCTTCGCGCTGTTGGGATAGTCTGATTTAACAAGTTCCCAAACAATTGCAAGTGCTTTGGGTATATTTAAATCATCGTTTATAGCCTCTAAAAATCTTTCTTCATATTCTGCACAGCCGATTTTTGGGGCATCGTACGCCAGAACAATCTCTCTTAAATTATTTAAAGCAGTTTGTGCCGCGCTTAGCGCTTCAAAAGTAAAATTCATTTTTGATTTATAGTGAACCGTTAAAGTCAGATAACGAAAAGACAGAGGATCCGACCCTTTTTTCTCAAGATCAGAGATTGTATATACATTTCCTTTTGAGCGGGACATTTTTTCATTATCAACAAGTAAGTAGCCACTGTGAACCCAATAATTTGCAAATTTCTTGCCGGTTGCCGCCTCGCTTTGCGCAATTTCATCCTCATGATGGGGAAATACAAGATCTTCTCCTCCTGTATGGATATCGAAAGTATCGCCTAAATATTTTATGCTCATGGCAGAACACTCTATGTGCCAGCCAGGAAAGCCTTCTCCCCACGGACTATCCCACTTAATGAGTCTGTCTTTTTCTGCATTTTTCCAGAGCGCAAAATCAATGCTGTCTTTTTTATCGGTTTCAAGAGAAACTCGGACAGCTTTTAATAGATTATCCATTTTCGAAAGAGTATTTCCCGAGAGTTTTCCATAATTTTTAAACTTTTTAACATCAAAGTAAACAGTTCCACCGACTTCATATGCAAAACCTTTCGAAATCAAGATTTTTATAATCTCGATCATCTCTTTTATATGATCTGTAGCCTTTGGATAAACAGTAGCGGGCAGGATATTTAGTTTTTTCTCATCCTCAAGATAAATTTTTGTAAAGTGAGCGGCAATCTCTTCGGGCGTTTTTCCCATCTTTAAAGCCTCCTCTATTATCGGATCTATCTGTTGCCGATGGTGGGCATTGCCGATATTTCGCATGTGTCCCACATCGGTTATATTTTTGATATGGACCACGCGAAAACCGTTGTACATCAAAACTCTGCGGAGAATATCTGCGCCAATGTATGTCCTGAAATTTCCGATGTGAACTTCCCTGTACACAGTAGGTCCGCAAGTGTAAATCCCGACTGCTTGCCCTGAGCTTGCCGAAGGGTCAATTGGTCTAAACTCTTCAATTTTCCGAGCTAGAGTGTTATAAATTTTCAGCATAAGGGCCTCATCCGCTTGCGCCGGGATATTTTTCTACTCTTTGCTGTGTCCTTTGAACAAGAGGCGGCGGTTTATCTTTTTCTTTTTTCTGTAAGTCAATCATTTCTTCTTGCTTTTCCTTCTCGACTTTTTCTGCCGGTCTTTCTTCTTCCTGCGGTTTTTTGAGGTTTATCAGTGGATCATAGTAGACTTCGTTATGCAACTGTCTTCTTGCTTCCGCCAATTTTTGCTTATCTTCTATAGATTTGATCGGATCTTGAGGATGCGCTTGTTGTTGCGGATTCTGAGCAAATGATTGCTGGGAATTCGTTTTCTTATCATCTTTTATTCCGTATAAATTTTTTACGATATCTTTATCTGAAACCGAGGTATCTCCTCCTGTAACCTGAGCAGTAGCAGCTTTTGCCGTATCTCCGGCTGCTTTTGCAATCGTTTTTCCTGATTTTTTAGCCAAAGATCCCCCAGTTTCTAATATTTCTCCGATTATTCCCGTTTTATTCATAAGCTTGCCTTCCTTCAATTACCCGTTCTTTAATTAGAGCTCAGGGTATCCTCTTAAATATCGGCGTTTTACTTTATCAAAACCCGCAAGTTCATCTTTAATAATTCGCCTTTTTTCCGCTTTTGGAATTTTTTGTTCTTTGATAGCCCTTACTCTTCTCATAAAATCAGCAATCTTCTCACCGGATGGCTTATTCTTTAAAGCAACTAAAACATCTTCTAAATTAAAGCCCACGATATTTCTAATTAGTTTCGAATCAGCATCATTCGGTCCCAATTGAAACTCTGCAAGAATTCTTGGCAGAGTCCACATCTTGTCGATCTTGCTGGAGAAAAGGAAATAATTGCCCTCCATCAACTCTATGGCATCAAAATTCAAACCATAATGGGAAATTAGTTTATTAAACATTTTTAGTCTCCGGTCGATATTCTCAAAAGCAAGACCTAATATAGCAGGTAAGGATTCAATCATTTTGTGAGGATTTGAAAAACCCCGCTGTCTTAAACCCTCAAGCTTGGCATCGATATTCTCAAAAGCAAGACCTAATATAGCAGGCGAGGATTCAATCATTTTGTTGGGATTTGTGAAACCCCGCTGTCTTAAACCCTCAAGCTTGGCATCGATATTCTCAAAAGCAAGACCTAATATAGCAGGTAAGGATTCAATCATTTTGTTGGGATTTGTGAAACCCCGCTGTCTTAAACCCTCAAGCTTGGCATCGATATTCTCAAAAGCAAGACCTAATATAGCAGGTAAGGATTCAATCATTTTGTGAGGATTTGTGAAACCCCGCTGTCTTAAACCCTCAAGCTTGGCATCGATATTCTCAAAAGCAAGACCTAATATAGCAGGCGAGGATTCAATCATTTTGTGAGGATTTGAAAAACCCCGCTGTCTTAAACCCTCAAGCTTGGCATCGATATTCTCAAAAGCAAGACCTAATATAGCAGGTAAGGATTCAATCATTTTGTGAGGATTTGAAAAACCCCGCTGTCTTAAACCCTCAAGCTTGGCATCGATATTCTCAAAAGCGTAACCTAATATAGCAGGTAAGGATTCAATCATTTTGTTGGGATTTGTGAAACCCCGCTGAGAAAGACCATCTATATGTCCGCGAACAACCTCTGGTGCGTAAAGCGTTGGACGTGATTCTTGTAAGGAGTCTATCCAACTCTGCCCAAAGCCCATTGATAACAAGCCAGACCGACGCTTGTTAATTTCTTGAGCTTTTATTTCGGGCTCATTACGATATTTTCTTAAATCAACTTGTTCGGTAATCATTTTATCTTCGGGCATATAAATAATTAGTCAGAAAAGCTATTCATAAACCTGTCTTCCCTCCATTGCCCTTTGCAAGGTTACCTCATCCGCATATTCAATATCTGCTCCAACAGGAAGTCCCCGCCCGATTCTCGTAATCTTAAATTTGAGCTTTGAGTTTTGAGTTTTGAGTTCGCCAAATTTCTTGGCGATGTACATTGCCGTTGCCTCTCCCTCCATTGTGGGATTTGTTGCTAAAATTATTTCTTTGATCTCTTCTTTTTTAAATCCATTCGATAATCCTTTAACTCTTTCCAAAAGCTGTCTTATGAAAATTTCATCCGGTCCGATATTGTTTAACGGATCTATTCTTCCATGAAGAACATGATAGACTCCGTTATGCTTTCCGCTTTTTTCAAAAGACAAAACATCCAAAGGGCTTTCAACAACACAAATTATTGAGCTGTCTCTTTTTTCGTCTGAGCAAATATAACATGGATCGGACTCGCCAACTATAAAACAGATCGAACATAAAACTGTATCTTTTTTAAGATTTTGTACTGAGTGCGAAAACTTATCCAACTCACCTTGTGGAACATGTAAAAGATAAAAAGTTAATCTTTGAGCGGTTTTTGGCCCAATACCCGGCAGTCTCTCGAACGATTCAATCAGATTTTGTATTGCTTTTGGTACCCTCATAAATTTTTAATAATCTCGGGCGCAATCGATAAAACTTCCAATTTTTCGAACTTTTTATCTTTGGGTACATCAATCGTATCTGTCACAAAAATCTTAGATGTCTTGGAATTTTGCAGTATATTTTTATAATCATTTGAAAAAACCGGATGGGTCGCAAAAACAAGATTTTCTTCTATTCCATTTTTTATTAAAAGATCAACGGCTGAGGCAATTGTTCTTCCGGTTGAAATCATGTCATCAACAATAATAGCGGTTTTTGCCTCTTTTTTCCACTGCGAGGAATCGGTATCTATTTTATTCGATTCTATGTCTCCGGTTTCTAAATCCCGATCTTTTACTATCGATACGTATGGCATGTCTGAAAGCATTTCCGATAAAATTTTTATCCTTCTTATCCCGCCCATATCCGGAGAAACAAGAATTGTATCGTTTGATAATCGAGGGGTGGCAGAAGTAGAAGGGCTCCCGACAGCGCGCATCGCGTCCGGTTCCGAAGGAGAGGCTAGCGGAGCACTGGCGGGAGGGAAACTTCTGACAGAACCCCGAGCAATTTCTTTTATTTTTTCTGCGAAAATGGGGAGAGCAGAAAGATGGACAATGGGAATTTTGAAAAGCTCCGGAATTTTTATTGAATGAAGATCAAAGGTAATAAGCTTATCCATTCCTACAGACTCTAAGGTTTCTATAATAACTTCAAGCGATACTGCCTCTCCGTCTCGGAAAATATGATCTTGTCTTTGATAACCAAGAAAAGGCACAACTGCCGTTACCGATTTTGCCCCGCTTCGCTTTAGGGCATCCACTATAAAGAATAATTCCATGTAATGAGTATCCGGGTTTGGAGAAGTTGATTGAACAACAACAGCATCCTGCCCTATTACTCTATCGATAACCCGAACTCTTCTTTCTCCGTCTGGAAAAATAACGATTTCAAGAGGCGATAAATTTGTTTTCAACTCTTCTGCAATCTTTTCTGCCAAGGACTGATTGGAGCTCCCACTATATATCTTCACAAGACTAATTGTACTACGAAGTTGATATTTTTTCTAGACTGATAAAGAAATTTCTCTGTCTGCCTCTTCTCTTCGTTTCGCATGATGTCGCCTTAAACTTATTGATAATTTTCTTCTAGTCTCTTTGGTTTTTCTAGTTATTTTCTCTCTTTTTTTAGGATCTAATAAAGCAATCTCCATCGCTTCTTGGTGGGTTCTAGCCGATATTCCAAATGAATCAAGCCATCTTCGCACAGTATTTTCATCAACTGCTAACTCTTGTGCGATAGCTACCAAACCCTTTTTCTGATCTGTATATTTTTTTCTAAGAATCTGCTCTGCTGGTTTTTTGAATCTCTGTTCAACTTCAAGCATTAGGGAGGTTCTCCTAAACTTTTTAACTTCTACTTCTCCAATGTCGAGTTTATCAAACCAGTCTTTTATCGTTCTGCGGCTGGCATGAAGTCTCTTGCCAATTTCTGTTTTGCTTAAACCTTCCGAAGCCAAGTCTTTCAAAACTTGATCTATAGGCACCCCATATTCTGCTTCTATCTGTCTCATTGCTTGGGTTTTATTAACCACAAGTGGCAATTGAACATTTAAAATATTTTTGAGTTTTCTTAAACCCTTCTTCTTTAATTTCCGTACTGACTCTATAGTTATTCCTCCCATCCGCTTGCCTACTTCTTTTAAGCACAGAGGTGCTCCTTCTTGAAGATAAAGATAGTCTAGGGTAGTTTTTTGCCTCTCCGGGAGCGAATTAAAAACTTCTTTTTTTCTTGCTAATGCTACAAGTCCTGCGGCATCGAGTTGCGTTTTTTCAGCAATAGTCGGAGTATGTGGCAGAACTTCGTATCCGGTTGAAGTGCCATTGGAAACATCAACAGAAGATAAATCTGACACTGCTGGTGATTCTACGCTAGAGTTTACTTCACCAGGAGATTTTTGAGGTTCTTCTCTAAATTCACTAAGTGCTTTACCGATTCTAACTCGTATGATTCTCGGATCCAACTCGTGCCCTCGCATAAAATAATTACCCTTTAAATTTGTCTTATAGTATTATACAATGGCTGAGTCTGATTGTCAATAAAGATATCTACTGTCCCAAAAGACCTTGTAGTCCTCCGCCCATTTGTGAAAGTTTTTTTGCGGCAACTTCCTGGGATTTTTTTATCGCTTCATTAACTGCTTCTTTTATATCGTCGTCCGACTTGCCGTTTGTCGAAATGGATTTTATCTTCTGATCCCCTGCTATGACAATATCAACACCATTTTTTGAAACTTCAACTTCTTCTCCCTGAAGTTCTCTTTGAATTTTCATTGCCTGATCTCTCATATTCTTAATGTCTTTTAATTGCTGAAACGGATTCATAAAATCACCACCTTTAGAATTTTAGCACAACCGAAACCGGAAGTCTTTTTCCTTCTATTTCTTCCAAGGTCTTTTCCAATAGAATTTTTGATTTTGCCTCATCCAACTTTTCTTTATGGAATTTAAACTTTGCTTCTATTATAAACTTTTTTCCATCATAACTTTTTAAAGTACATCCGCGCAATACTCCTGCAATCGAATGATTTTGTGTTTTTACTTTATTTATTAACTCCTGCAATAAATCTACGTCGGAGCTTTTTGTGCGCGGGGAGCTTGCATCCGCCTGCAACTGCGTAGCTTTTGGCGGATTGTGAGCGACCTCAGCGCTATCTTTGCGAGCGTCACTTTCGGCGTATGGTAAAGCGAAGACAGAAGAAGCACTCCACTCTATAATCGCAATCTCCAAAGGCAGTTGAGACAAAACAGAATATTTAAGTTTCCCGTGAGCTTTTGTTAGCAAGTCCATTAGCGTTTTTATATCCTCGATATTTAGATCTATATCGGATTTTTCTTTTGAAACCCCAATTTCTATAAGCATGAGATCATGAAGCTTAAGCATCAGCTTTTCCATAAAATATTTAATGTCGATTCCCTCCTCGGTAACCTTTCCGACCATAAGCATCGCTTCTTTTGCATTTTTTTGCGAGAAAAATTCAATCATCTTATCTATTTGATGATCTATATTGGTCACCTTATATATCTTCTCGACCATTTCCTTTGTAATTTTTTTATTTCCGGCTTCTCCCGCAATCTCTTCCAGTATTTTTACGCCGTCTCTAAAACTTCCATCAGAAAGATCAGAAATTGATTCCAACGCATCTTTGTCTACGGAAATTTTTTCTTTTTTGGCAATTCTGGTAAAGGACCTTACTAATTCTTCTTTTGTAGCTTTTTTAAAAGATATATGAAAACAGCGAGAAGCAATGGTCGCAGGAACTTTATGCGGTTCTGTGGTACAGAGAATAAAAATTACATGATTTGGCGGTTCTTCAAGAGTCTTCAAAAGCGCGTTGAACGCCTCGGCTGTAAGCATGTGAACTTCATCTATTATGTAAACTTTTTTAAAAGCATTAGCAGGTGAAAGTTTAATTTTTTCTCTAAGGTCCCTTATTTCATCTATTCCCCTATTTGATGCTCCGTCTATTTCTAGAATATCTATATTTGTTCCGTTTGTTATCGAGATGCATTGATGACATTTATTACAAGGTTCTAAGGTTTTTTTCAATTTTTTTCCTTTTGAGTAATCATTGATTTTTTCACAATTAACTGCCTTTGCAACAATTCGGGCGGCAGAAGTCTTACCAAGTCCTTTGGGACCGGTAAAAAGAAGTGCATGAAAGCTTGAATCTTTAGAAAGAATAGAAATAAGTTTATCTCTAACCTCTTGACTGTCCAGCTCTTCTATTGTTTGGGGCCTGTACTTGCGGTAAAAAACCATAACTATTCGTGATTTATCCCCAATAGGTGCATTATTCCGTGTTCAACAAGTTCCTCGATTTTTTCATCGACTAAAACTTCCTGGGCCGATGCCTCTCTTATAACTTGCGGGTAGGATATAACAACATCGCCTAAAAAAAGAGCGTCTGAGGGATTTTTGACCGGCTCCCCCTCGGCTTGGGAAAACGAAAGAACATTTCTTGTTTTATCTTCCCCCTTATATTTGCGGCTTAACTCTCGCATTTTTCGGTCTCCTACAATTGCAATGGAAACCTCAGCTTTTCCGGCGACTCCCTGTTTTTTCAACAGATTGTTTACCAAGGATCTAATACGTTTTCTGTTAACTTGGTATCTGCTTTCTACGAAAATTAGAATTTGGATTTCTTCCATATTAAACCCAGGGTTTTTTCATCCGTCTTGCTTCCTCTTGTTTTTGTTTGCGAGCCAAGGATGGTTTAAGATAAAACTCTCTTCTTTTTGCCTCTTGAATTATTCCACCGGCAATTACTTTTCTTGAAAATTTACGAATTAAAGCCTCATCACTTTCTCCCGGCTGTTTTCTAACAACCACCATAAAAAAACACCCCCTTTAGAATTATTTTCCATTTTCGAATTTGCCATTTATCATTTATTTGATCGCTGAGGAACAAAATTTTCGCTGTTCGCATTTCGAGCTCCTTGATTTATAGGATAATGCGAGCTGCGGAACAAGAAAATTTTCGTTCCGAGGCAATCTACCCTCTATTTTACTCCATTGAAACCTTTTTTCCAAGAGGACCGATTAGATGAAAATGAAGATGATCTATAACTTGTGCTCCTCCGCCGTTTACAACTATTCTATATCCTTTATCTTCAAGTTTTTGCTCTTTAATAATCTTTTGAATAATATTTTTTAATTTTTCAAGAACTGAATTATCTTTTAGCTCTAAGAGATCCTTTATATGTTTTTTTGGCATTATTAAAATGTGAACCTTGGCAATAGGATGTATGTCGGGGAAAGCCATAATCTCCCTATCTTCATATGTGAACTTTTTGGGTGTATCGTGAACAGCGATTTTGCAAAAAATACAATCAATCATAAATTATCATTAAGGGAGGCGCAAAATTTTCGTTGTTCGCATTTCGAGCTCCTTGATTCATAGGATAATGCGAGCTGCGGAACGAGAAAATTTTCGTGCCGACCGATAAAAACTTATATCTTTTCTAGGACTTTGATTATCTCATTTAAAGATAGCTTTGTCGGCCTCATTTTTGGATTTTTAACCGAGCCATTGAGAAGCATTTTCTTTCCCACATGAAGAAACCAAGTTGCATCTGGATCTATTTTTTTAAGCTTCTCATAAACCAAAGTTAAATCAATTTCTGTATATTTAACTTTTAACTTTTCACTTTTAACTTTTAACTTTAAAGGCGTAGCCTTTATTCTCACATATCCTTTTCTTGGATCTTTGCGGACAACGATTACGTACCCCATTTTTTGAGAAAGTTTTATAACGGTGTCGTTAATTGTTTCAAATCCTATTCCACGGCCGAATCGCGTTTTAAATTTTTTTCCTTTTTCCGCAATTTCCCGCTCTGCCCAAATTCTATTTTCGAACTCATGTAAAATTGCATCGAGACATTGCACTACAAAATCTACATAATACTCGTCTTGATCGGGTTTTTGAATTTTAAGACCGTCTAAAATTCCTACCAAAGAAAACTCGTGATAATCCGAAGTTGAATCTTTCCAAAAAACTTCTTTGAAATGATCAACGTCCACCACAACTCTTACTATTCTTGAGACTGCTTCCATCCGGTCATTTACTCTTTTTGAATTTTGAATTTTGAATTTTGAATTTTGAATTCGCTTGATGTAATCAAGTGTCAGGCTTGCCGCGCAGACATTTGTATCTGCAGTTTGGTGATGATCCAATGGCCCAAGCCCGGTATCCGCATGAATCACTTCATCCTCTCCAATATTTTCAATTGGATTCAATTCTGAACTCTGAATTTTGAATTCTGAATTTTTGTATCTTTCTCCCGCCGGAACGAATCGGACGAGCACATCTTCCCATCCGGGAAGAAATCTTTTTATAAGCCAGGCAGAAGTAATCGCATCCAAATCCGGCGAACTATGAACAACTATAATTCTCATAGTGTTTAGTATACATTTTTTTGCCGCATAAAAAAAGACTCCCTGTTAAATATTTGAATAATTACTTCTTAAATAACAAACACAAAACAGCAAGAACAAACCATTGACACTTTACTATTATACTAGTATATTAGTATTAATGACAAGAATCTCTAAATTTCACCTTAATCAGAATCAACTTCAGGAAATAAAAGAACATTTCGCTTTTCTTATATCTTCGCTTAGTAATTCAAACGAAATTAAGAATTTTCTTGATGAATTTTTAACAAAAGAAGAAAAAATAATGCTTACAAAACGGCTGGTGCTGTTTATGATGCTAAAGAGGAATTTTCATTCTGAAGCGATTAAATCAGCGCTACACGTTAGTTATGAGACAGTTCGGACATATCAAAATCAGCTTCAGTACAAAAATTCCTCTTTTCACCAAACCATAGAAAGGCTTTTGAAAAGAGAAAATGTCATTAATTTCTTTAAGAAAGTTGAAAAAATACTTAAACCGATCGATCTTGCTATAAGTGCAAAAAGGGACATGAGAGCTAGGGCCAAATTTGCATCAGGAGATTGGACTAGTTGATTTTACTATTATACTAGTATATTAGTATTTAACTACGAATGTATTATTCTTGACATAGAGAAATTTATGATAGATACTGAAATTAATGGATAATCAAAATTCAGTGCCTAATCCGACTCCAACAACTGAGAATACTCCCGCTCAAAATTCGCCAGTTCAAGAAACTCCTCCATCCCAAGTTTATACTGCGCCCCAATCCTCTACTCCCCCGCCATCTCCCAAATCATTTTTATCTTCAAAAATCTTATTATTGATTGTAATTGTTATAATAATTATGGGCGCCGGCGGAACATATCTTGCCCTAAATGCAAAGAATAAACCTCAATCTGTCGCTTCAAAAACAACTCCAACTTCTGCTCCCACCCCCTTGCCCACCGAAGCTTCAGCGAAGGCGGGAACCCCCGACCCCACCGCAAACTGGCAAACATTTACATCTGGAGACAATGTTTTCAGTTTCAAGTATCCTTCTGGATGGATTTATGAGACAAAAAAAACAACACTTGAGGTTAAAGGTAAAAAATACGATACCACCTCTATTATTGCTGGCATACCCTTAACAGAAGATCAGCGAAAGATGCAGGGGTATCTGAATATAAATGATGCTCCTAAAACCTACAATAATTTCTCTTTGATTTATGCTACTAGCTCAGACTTCAATAATTTGACCGTTAATAATCTTGTTGAAGAATTGATAAGCACAAGAGCACAGATAGATTATCAAAAAGATGTATCTCTCATTGCCAGTTTACAAGCAAAAGAGGTTGGATATGGTTGTCAGGCATCCTGTATTGATATTTTATTTAAACACGATAACGCCATTTTTGACTCTAGTACTGGTCCCAATGCAGAAGCTAATATATCAACTCTTCGCCAAATTCTCTCCACCTTTCAATTCACTAACTAAATAATTATTTCAATTAGTGCGAGCGCTGAAACAAAGGCCGTAAAGTTTTGTGAAGCGAGTGCATCAGGGGGATTCCTCACAAACCGACTTTCACAAGCTCGCGAGTTTTGGTACTTTTGCGATCAAAAGTACAAAGAAAATTAAGATCCTGAAACGAGTTCAGGATGACAAAGAAAAACATCCTTGACAAAAATAAAAAAATAAACCAATATATAATTGTAGTATGAATCCTAAGGCTGCCAATTTGGACCCAAATCTTAGACAAGCTTATGATCGAGTGATGGGAACCGTAACTCCCCAGCCTGCTGCCTCAAGCCCGGCTCAAGTGCCAACAGATACGCCAAAATCTCAAACTCAGGTAGTCACAGCAAAAAAAAGAGGTGGATTTTCTCCGGTCCTTCTTGTAGTTGCAATCTTTTTGTTTTTTGTAATTTATACGGTTATCTGGGTAATGGTTTTTAAATTAAAGATTCCCTTCTTACCTTTCCTACCCAGTCTTTAATCTTCCGATCGCTTGATCAATAGGAATTACTTCTGTTTTATCTTTGTCTCTTTCTTTCCATTCAACCCCGCCAAAGGCAGGATCAATCTTCTCTCCTGTCTTTTCGGAAACAACTAAACGAACCGGAATTCCAATAAGATCTGCGTCTGCAAATTTTTGCCCTGCCGACACATTTTTTCTATCATCATAAAGAACCTCAACTCTTGCTTTCACAAGTTTATTGTACGCCTCGGAGGTGGACAAATGGACTCCTCCGAGGTGGATCAAATGAACTTGATACGGTGCGACATTTTCCGGCCAGATAATACCTCTATCATCGTGATGAACCTCAACGATTACACCCATCACTCTTGAAATTCCAATTCCATAACAGCCCATGGAAACATACTGATCCTTCCCATCCTTATCTTTATATGTCAGATTAAATGGCTTTGAAAACTTATCCATCAAGGGGAAAATATTCCCCACTTCAACAACCTTTACCCTTTTCAAAGGCCCGTGGCCCAAATCACATTGTTTGTTTTCCAATTTTTCCGGATTCTCAATTATCTCAACATTCTCTGAGAAATCTCCCCCCGGACAATAAATAATTTCATCCTCTCCGCTTTCACAGACCACTTGATATTCATGAGAAAATTCAGAAAAAGTTCCGCCGGATGCAACAGTTTCGATAGCATCAAGTCCTAATCTTGAAAAAGTTTTTTTGTAAACTTTTTTCATAAGTGTATAATACTTCATTAGATCCTCTTCGCTCTCATGAAATGAATATAAATCTTTCATCAAAAATTCTCTTCCTCGCAGTAAGCCTGCCTTGGGTCTTGCTTCATCACGAAACTTATTTTGAATTTGATAAAGCTTGAGTGGCAGGTCTCTATATGAATTTACAAAGTTATTCACCAAGGGAACCAAAACTTCTTCATGCGTTGGACCCAGCGCATATTCAAAATCATATCTGCTTTTAACTTTAAAAAGCGCATCAAAAGAATTCCATCTGCCGGTTTTCTCCCAATTCGTTTTATTTTGAAGGGAAACCAATAAAAGTTCTTGCGCTCCTGTGTTATTCATCTCTTCTCGTATAATATTTGAGATTTTATTTAAAACTCTAAGTCCTAAGGGCAAAAAATTATAAACTCCTGCCACTTCCTTTCTTATAAATCCGGCTTGAATTAACAATCGGGCATTTACCGAAGGTTCATCTTTTGGACTGTCCTTGATAGTTTTCCCAAACAGCTTAGAATATTTCATAAAACGAGTATAGCATACTATTTCTTCTTAACTTTCTTGCCCTGAGCCTGTCGAACGGGGTGGCCGCCGAAGGCATTTCGAAGAGCAGAAACCATCCTGGCAGCAAAAGATTTTTGAATCTTAGGGTCGGACCCTGATTGATTTCTTATTGTTAAAGATCGTTTTATAATTTCAAATAAGAGCTTTTTCTTTTCTGCCTCCTCAACTGCCCATATAGTTTCTCCTGATGCTTTTCCGATGAAACCCGTAATTTTTTCTAATTTAGGGTCGGACCCTAAAGCTTCGATGGTCCTTTCCATCATAAATCCTGATATAAGAGTTCCCTTTTGGTAAATCTCAGCTATCCTTTTAAGATCAAAATTGTAATCAGAACTATCCAATAAGCCAAACCCTTCGCCTATTGCTTGCATATAACCGTATTCGATGGCATTATGGACCATTTTTATAAAATGCCCCGCTCCTCCTTCTCCAAAGTATTCATATCCTCCATTGGGCTTTGCTAATGAATCTAAAATTGTTGTTATGTATTGATACGCCGAAACATCGCCTCCCACCATCATCGGATACCCTTGTTTTTCGGCAATAATTCCTCCTGAAACTCCGATTCCCAGAAATCTTATCCCCTTTGTCTTTAATTCCCTATATCTTTTTTCCGTATCTTTAAAATGAGAATTCCCACCATCAATTACTATGTCTTCTTTTTCTATATATTTTGAAACTTCATCTAAGATTTCCTGCGTGGGGCTTCCTGCTTGCCCTGAGCCTGTCGAATGGGCCGGAAGCATTAACCAAACTATTCGTGGAGATTTAAGCTTTTTTACTAGCCCTTCTATAGTTTTTGCTACTTCTAATTCTCCAGCCATTGAATCATGAATCATGAATTTAGAATTATGCATTTTTTCTCTTTTCCATGATTCTTGATTCTTGATTCTTAATTCATCTACCGCCTGCTGAGAACGATTCCAAACCACCAAACTATGCCCTTCTTTCAAAAGTTTTACCGCCATCCTACTCCCCATCTTCCCCAGACCTATAAAGCCTACCTTCATAAAATTAGAAATTTTAGCTGAGCCACTTTTTTCCGTCTCGCTCAATAAGCTCCTGCGCTTCTTTTGGACCCCAAGTATTTGGAGCGTAAAACCTTAATCCTGATTTAGCTTCGCTAGACCATCCATTTAAAATTTTTGTTATAAACTCCCAGGAACTTGCCAACTCATCGCTTCTGCTAAAAAGCATCTGATCACCTGAGAAAATATCTATAAGAACCTTCTCATATGCCTCTGTTCCTTTGGTTTTGAATGACTCCTCGTATGTAAAATGCATATTAACGGTTTCAAGGGCAAGTTTTGATCCCGGTTTCTTTGCAATTATTCTAAGATATATTCCTTCATCGGGCTGAATTCTTATTGTTAAAACATTGCCGACTTCCGGACATCCGTATTCCTTAAAGAGGACATGACAGGTTTGGCGGAAAACCAAAGAAATAGTTACTTCATCTTTGGGCATTTTTTCCCCAGCCCGTACATAAAATGGCACTCCTTCAAATCTGGGCGTATCTAGAAAAAATTTTAGTGCCACAAATGTCTCGGTGTCGGAACTCGGCGACACGTCTTTCTCGCTTCTATATCCTTCATATTGTCCACGCACCGTAAACTTACCTACCTCATCAGACTCTATAAAACGCATGGATCTTATAACCCTTGCTCTTTCATCCCTTAAATCTTCTTTGGTGAAACTCCTAGATTGTTCCATGCCCACTGCTGCTATCAATTGCATAAGATGATTTTGCCCTGCATCTCTTAAAAGCCCTAACCCATCAAAAAAATTTCCCCGTCCTTCCATGCCCTTTTTCTCTGCCCATGTTATCTGCACATGATCTATGTAATCTTTATTCCAAATCGGTTCAAAAATTCCGTTTGCAAACCTAAAAGCAAGCATATTCTGCAAAGTTTCTTTCCCTAGATAGTGATCGACTCTAAAGATCTGCTTTTCTTCAAAAATCTCTGAAAGTTTTTTATCAAGTGCTACTGCGGTTTCCAGATCCTTTCCAAAAGGTTTTTCTATAATAATTCGAGTCCATTTGCTAGAGTCCTGACCACATCCTTCCGAAAGTTTTGAAGACTGCAGAAAATTTAGAATGGTTTCGTAATTTTGGGGAGGAGTCGCGAGATAAAAAAAACGTGTAACACATGCTCCCATTTTCTTATCGAATGCGTTTAATTTGTCGATAAGCTCTAAATATCCCTGTTCTTGCGAGAAATCTCCTTTTTGATAATATAAATGCTTTGAAAAATCCGACCATTCCGGCTTTTCAGAAAGTTCCCCAAAGTGATCTCTGAATTCATCGTCAGAATAATCTCTTCTTGAAAAACCGACTATAAAAAATTCAGGAGGCAGAGAATTCTGATTGAATAAGGATAAGAGTGCGGGGATTAATTTATTCTGAGCCAAGTCTCCAGTTGCTCCGAAAATAACCATTACGAATGAAGAATTCATAATTAAATTTCTAAATTCAAAGCACTAAATTCTAAATAATATTTAATTGCAAATGTTCAAAATTCAAAACTGTTTTGATATTAGAATTTAAAATTTCGAATTTATTTAGGATTTGTGATTTTGTACTTGTAATTTATTTTATACTCTTTGGTCAGTAATTAAAAGGGTCCTATCTGTTATAAATGGGGTCTTCAGAAATCTTGCCGGGACTTCTGCTATTGATCCCTCCGAAAACAAAAGTTTTAGAGCTTTTCTCTTTTCTTTTCCAAAAACTTGAACCATCAATAAGTTCATTTTTGACAGTGCATCAAAAGTTAAACTAATCCTTTCCTTAGATTCTCCGGGAAAATCCTCAAAGCTCGTCGCTAACTTTTGAGATTTAAGATTTGCCCGCCCCGCTTCGCTTGGCGAGGCCGGGGTGATTTGTGATTTGCCGGCTGGCAGACCGGCCGTGTGTCCATCTGATCCAATCCCCAAAATTGCAACTCTTTTTTGAAACTTATTGAACAAATCCCTAACCGCCTTATCATAATCTCTTGCAATGTCTGAAGCTACACCCTTGGGGTGGAGTCGTAATATTGAATAAAATGGAATCTTCTTTTCTTCAAGATACGATAAAAAACCTGTTTCCCTTATCATCTTTTCATTGCTGTTCTGATGAAAAGGATTACCATATCTTTCATCAACCATCGCCACAGCTCCAGGCTTTAGAATTTTTTCCGAAGCAAATTTTTGATAAAGAAGTTTAGGCGTCGATCCACCGGATAAGAATAACACGGTCTTTTGATCTACGAACTTATAAATCTTTTTCCCAACAATCTCTATTCCTTTGGATTCATCTGAAACAATAATTCTCTGCATTGCTTATGGTTTTGGGAGAATTGGCTGGCCCGAGATAAAACGGATAATATCGCTTAATGTTATTACTGCAATAAGAGCCAAGAGAAGCACCATTCCTATGGCATGTGCATAACTTTCAAATCTTGTAGAAACTTTTCTGCCGGTTACTGCCTCTATTAGAATAAAAAAAAGTCTTCCGCCATCAAGCGCCGGAATCGGCAAAATATTTAAAATCGCAAGATTCAAAGATAAAAGTGAAACAAAAGATAAAACCGCAAGGGGTCCGACTGCAACAAATTGCCCTGTAAGCTGAGCTATTCCTACAGGACCCGCGACTCCCTTTGGAACCTGTGCATGAAGAATTAATTGAGAAACAACTCCTCCAAGCCCTGACAAAATAAGCCAGGAGTATTTAAAAGCTTCTAAAATTCCTACAAACGGTGCCTGATAAAGAGGGTATTTTTTAATGTCGTATTTTGAAATTCCAATCCCCATCGGACCTTCCCCTTTCGGATAATTTTTTCTAGGAGTAATGCCGATGGTTTTGACTCCCGAATTCTGTCTTTCAATTTTTAATTCAATCTTTTCTCCTAAGTTCTTTTTTGTGATGGCAAGCAATTCGCTAGTGTTTGTTATTGAAATTCCATTCACTGTATTAATTGCGTCGTAAACTTTCAATCCAACAATATCGGCCGGAGACCCCTTTACGATTTCGTTAATTCTAACTTTATTCCCAGGGACTTGAACTCCCACAAGAGAAAAAAGTATCGAGATTATAACAACTGCCAGGAGAAAATTCATTACAACTCCCGCCCCTACAACCAGGGCTCTCTGCCAAACAGGCCTTGAGAAGAATGCTCGATTAATGTCTTTGTGATTTGTAATTTGTGATTTTTGATTTGTGATTTTGCCCGCTCCTGCCTGGTCTTCTCCATAAAGTTTTACAAATCCGCCAATTGGAAGCCAGTTTATTGAATAAGTTGTTTCTCCTTTTTTAATTCCGAAAGCTCTCGGAGGCAAGCCAAATCCAAACTCTTCAACTTTTATTCCAAGTTTCTTGGCAACAAAAAAATGCCCTGCTTCGTGAATCAGGACCAAGACTGTTAAGATCAAAAGAAATACTATTATTGTTAAAATCATAGAAAAATTAAAGCGAGGAACAAATTTTTTCGCCGGACGTCAAGCGAATTGCGGGTCCAAGAAAAAATTTAGTTCCAAGCGATAAGAAATTTTAGTGCCGACCGAAATTATATCACTAATAGTTCTTCTTCTTTTTTCTTTCCCATTCCTTCTATTTCTTCCATCAATTCATCTGTTAGTTTCTGAACATCTTTTTCCATTCTTCCAGCCCCATCTTCCGATATCGACTTATCGTTTTGCCCCTTTTTAATATCACTCATCGCTTCATGCCTTACTTGACGCACCATAATTCTTCCGTTCTCAAGTTTTTGGCGCATTAAGTGAATTAACTCTTGCCGTCTTTCTTCCGAGAGTCTTGGAACAGAAATTCTTATAAGTTGTCCGTCGATTACAGGATTTAAACCAACATTTGCCTCCGCAATTCCTTTTTGAATTTCTGAGGTTATCGAATTATCAAATGGTGTAACAACAAGTGTTTGGGGATCGGAGGAACCGATTGTGGCAAGCTCCATTACGCGAAGGCTTTGAGTTCCTCCATATGCCTTTATAACTATATTTTCTACAAGAGAAGGAGCTGCCCGTCCGGTTCGAACTGTTGAAAGATCAGTTCTTAAAACGTCTAGAATCTTGTTCATCTTCAATCGGGCGTTCTGAATTAGCTGATCCATTTGAGAAAAAGTATACGACAGATCTTATGATTTAGCAAATTAGATCTTAAACCTTTCGAACCTTTTGAGAACAACATTTTCCCCCAACTTTGCAATAGTTCGTTTTATAAGATCCTGAATGGTCAAGGATGAGTCTCTTATATATTCTTGCTTGAGGAGTGAGTCAACATCCGAAGGGGCCATTGCTGCAACCTGCATCGCAATCTCATGAGCCAGGTTTTTAAATTCACTTGTTCGTGCAACAAAATCCGTTTCACACAAAAGCTCGACCATTGTTCCGACTTTTCCGTTTTGATGAATATACGCCTCTACAATTCCTTGCGCAGTTTGCCTATCGGCTTTTTTCTCTGCTTTTTGAATCCCGTGCTTTTTTAACCACTCAAGCGCTTTTTTGTAGTCATTGCCAGACTCCTCCAAAGCTTTCCTTATGTCGGCAATCGATGCCGATGTTTCATCGCGCAGCCTCTTTAATAATTTAATATTTACTTTCATACTTTTCTTGCAACCACTGAGTCGCTGAAATACTCTTATGCACTGAGATTAAGATTTAACTTTCTCTATAATTCTGTGCCTCATGTATTTTAATCTCTGTGCTTCAATGTTGCAATTTTTTATTGCAACCACAGAATCACTGAAATTTCCTGAAGCGCTGAATTAGTTAATAACTCTTTTTATTTCCAATTTTGGTTTTGCAAAATTTAAAATCAAACCAACTTTTCTCCCAGAAGCCTTAAGATATGAAATTACTTGAGCTATATGAATTTCATTGATCTGCGATACCGCTTTAACCTCTACTAGAACCTTATTCTCTATATCAAAATCTACTTGTTCATATCCTAAATTAGTGCCTCTGTAAACTATACTCACTTTTCTTTCGCGATTAAATCTTAATCCGCTCTTCTTAAACTCTAAATAAAGTGCTCTCTGGTAAATTTTTTCTACGAACCCCCGTCCTAAAGTTTTATGAACATCTATAGCCATCTTTATTATTTTATCAGTTAATTCACTATGCTGATATTCATTTCTTATTGACATTTTTTTTCTTTCGCTTCTGTGTTTCAGATACCTTCTGTGTCTTAGTGGCTGCAGTCTTTATTTTATTCTTCTTAGATACTTTTCTTGCAACCACAGAATCACTGAGTTTCTTTGAATCACTGAGCTTCGGAATTTCAGTCTTCTTCTGTGTTTCAGTGGTTGCAGTCTTTTTATCTCCTGATCGTTTCCCTTCTATCCACGCATCAATTATATAACTTGTTATAAGTTTTATTGATCCTGTCGCATCATCGTTTGCCGGAATCGGATAATCAACAATCTGCGGATTTGCATTGGTATCAACGATTGCAACTGTTGCAACTCCCATTTTCCCCGCCTCATCAATTGCCAAGGTTTCAAGATGCGAATCTATTACGAAAACTGCATCCGGAATCTTTTTAAGATCTGCAATTCCTCCATATAAAGATGCGAGCTTTTGTCTCTCTTTCTCCCAAAGCCCTACTTCTTTTTTAGTATATTTTGATCTTTCTTCCTCGCTTGCGAGTTTTTCCAAAAGATCTTTTAGTTTTTTAAAATTCTTTACAACTTCGGAAAAATTAGTAAGAGTTCCTCCGACCCATCGCTGTGTTACAAAAAAAATCTCATTCTCTGTTTTACCGAGAAACACCTGCTGTTTTGCTTTTTTAACTTCTTCCTCCACAATTCCTTGCGCTTGTCTTTTGGTTCCCACAACAATCAAGCTGCCGTTTTTCGCAGCCAGGTTGAAAATAAATCTTCCGGCTTCTTCAAGACCTGCTTTGGTTTTACCCAAATCAATAATGTGGATATTATCGCGGGCTTCGAAAATGTAGTCTCGGGCTTTTGGATTTGACCTTGTTACCTGATGCCCAAAATGGCATCCGGCCTCAAGAAGTTCTTCTAGTATAATTTCTCTCATAAATTAATCCTTTCTCGCCTCGCCGAAATTTTAATGAAGGCGGGACTCCTCCATTCCGCTTGCCCATTCAGGATTATCTTGCGGAATGTGCGTGATGGAAGTAATGATACTAAAAATCAAGAATAAATTCAAGAACTAAAAATAAGTACAATGGTACGCTATAGCATGTTGATGTACTTTTCATTACGGGGATTAATTATGCTTTAAGCTTGACACATTATTAAAACAAAAGTACCATAAACTTAAGGTATAGATGAAAAATTCCCGGGGAGACATGGCATTATGGATTATTTTAGGCGTGATTATTTTATCAAGTTTAGCTCTTGTCGGCGGTTTGTTTCCAAACAAAAGAAAACCTCCTCAAGTTAACCCTGAAACAGTTATGCTTAAGGATGCCCCGGAATCAGGATCTCAAAAAAATCTCCAATTAAAGACTCTTTCCAGGATAACTCCTACGCCTACACCAACTCCAACTCCTACACCCGGCCCTCCTGTTAATTATTGTAACCATGACAATGGGCTACCAGCTGATGCAACATGTGTTTGTCGCGAAGTTAAAATTTATTGCGAAAATGGTGTTTGTCGAGATGTGCAAGGCCACGTGAATAAATGTAATCCCGATCCCACCTTGCCATATACTAAGGCTTGCAAAGCTCACGGAGCCAATTTTACAGGGTATTTATGTATCGCCAAACCCGTAATCTACCTCTATCCAACAACAAAAACTTTGATAGATGTTTCTGTAGAAACAGAAGGGGAAATAGTAGTAAGCGATCCTTTATATCCTGTAGGGGGGTGGAAGAACGTACTTGCCTATCCATCGGGTAAATTAATCTATCAGGGAAAGGAATACAGAGAATTATTTTATGAATCAAATGTTACAAATGTTAAAGCACCTGAGGATGGATTTGTTGTTAAAAAAGAGAATGTTGGTACTACATTAAAAGATTTAAACAATAAACTTGGCCTAACAGAATATGAAAGTAAGGAATTAACAGACTTCTGGGTACCAAGACTTACAAGTCTTAATTCTTCTTATGTGTTAATTTCTTTAATAAAGAAAAAGGATAAGGATAAGATTGACAAAATTAACATTAAACCAAACCCCGATATTCTGATAGAAGTACTCTACTATTTCAAACCTCTTGATAAGCAGATCAGCATAAAACCGCCAGAGCTTCCCCAAGCTCCCAAGAGAGTAGGTTTTACTGCTGTTGAATGGGGCGGGACAATTGACAGAAATTAAATCAGCTTAAAAGTAGAGACAATTCTTGCAAATATATTTTCGATTTGTCGATTTACACTTGGGGCATTATACATTAGCTGAATTTTGTATATTTTTTCTTTATTTTCAAAAATAATCGCTGTTTCTTGAAGATTTGATTCACTTACGCTAATATGTCCGCTAAATTTTCTGGCCGTTATATTACCTACGGTTACCGGGCTTTGCATATAACCAAACCCGGTAAAAACACCTGAAATGGTAGCTAAAGACGTGTTGGTTGAATTAAAAACTTGTATTTCTATCTTATATGGCGACTCGTTTTGATTAGATTGAGAACTTAAGAGCAACGAGGTTCCTCCTCCGTTTATGATCCCTGGCTCTACTTTTAGATATTGAGGGTAATCTACTTGATAATTTTGCTCTTTGTAAGTCTGCCATATTGATTTTTGTGGTTGATCAGCATTACTTTCTGGGATTTGAGATGGAATAGAATTAGTTGGCGAGATATTGCTGCCTTGAAAAGATTTTTTTGTGGAGGGCGGTGTAGTAAGTAAATATGACGCACCAATGACCAAAAAAAAGATAATGGTTCCTAAAATTGTAATAATTATTTTTTGGGCAGGAGTTTTTTCTGAGAAAGATTCTAAAAATTTATCCATTATTACCTAATTATGGTATCTTACTATTAAAAAAGTCAACATTTGTCGTTTCTTGACTTATTGTAAAGATTACTTTTACAATGGGTATATCTTTATGGAAAAGGTACGAAAGAAATTTCGATCTCTCAAAAATTCAAAAGGCAACATGGGTATTCTTGTTATTCTAGGAGTTGTTATTATGGGAGCATTTGCTTTTGTTGGAGGCTTTAGTCCGCATAAACAATTCGTTCCTTCCCCGGAAAGTGAAACTGTAACCGTAAAAGATGATAATTCGGATTTGGCCAAAAACTCTCTACAGCTTAGATCACCTCTTATCATTACTACTACTCCAATGCCAACACCAACTCCTGGCCCAACACCAACTCCCGGTCCAAGCCCGACTCCCCGTCCGACTTCAACACCCGGTCCAAGCCCAACCCGTGGCCAAACTCCAACTCCCCGTCCGACTCTCCCTCCAACGCCGACTCCAACTCCGGATCTTGTTAATTAGCTTCTTCTGAGATTGGCTAATCGAAACGGCTCTTGACTTGTTAAGCAAATTGTCCCTATCATAAACACACCCTTATGGAAAAAGTGAAAGAGAGAATTTACTCTCTAAAAAACGCAAGAGGCGGTATTGGAATAATAACACTTATGATTGTGATAATAATTCTTGCCGGCATTTTTTTAGTCGGCGGAATATTCCCAAAACCCTCAACAACAGATCCAAATGCGGAAAAATTTACCGTAATACCAGAAATCCCTCTTGACAGCCGCAAGTCTCTTCAGCTTAAGACCATAAAATTTAACTCCTGCACTTCAACAGCTGCCGTTGATTTTCTGGTGGATCGATCGGGCTCTATGAGATACGGTACAAAACTACAAAATTTAAAAAATGCTCTTGGGTATTTTGCAAATAATTATCCGGATAATGGAATAATAGGAATGCAGTCTTTTAGTACTGGCGTAACATCGGATGTACCAGTTGGTTATTTCAAAGATGTTAAACCTCTATTTCTATCTGCTGTTTCTGCGTTATTTCCTGATGGCGGTACATCTACAAAAGACGCATTTGTTTTTACAAAATCTAGACTAGATGCCGCAAGAGAAAAATTTCCAAGCTACAAATTTTCCCTGATATTTATTTCAGATGGAATTCCGGAAACGAAAGAGGCAAATGCAGCTTGTGTAGGAGGCCCTGGTCCTGAATCGCGTTATTGCGGACCAAGTGACACGATTCCAGGAGCATGTAGGTGTTTGGATCCAAGTCAAGATCCAACTTCAGTAGCAAATGAAATAAAAAATATGGGAGTAAGAATTTTTAGCATTGGTTATATTCATGACGTGGATTTAAAGTTTCAGGACGATTTAACTGCGCTTATGAAAAACGTAGCTTCATCTCCAAACGACTTCTATTTTGCTCCGATTGATAATCAGCTCACAGATATTCTTCAGCAAATATCGGTGAAAATCTGTAAATAAATTGGTGTTAAAAACTGGAGAATTTTCTAAAAAGTCAAATTATTCTTCAAACCTCTTGAATACTAAAACGCTGTTTATTCCGCCAAAACCAAAAGACGGTTTAATTACTACATCGACTCCGTTTGTTTGCTGAGCATCATTTGGAACAAGATTAACCCCATCTGCCTCTTCAATTTGATTTTCAAGATTTCTTGTAGGAGGAATAATTCCTTCATTTATCGCTTTTATACAAGCGATTGATTCTATTGCTCCGGCTGCTCCTACAGTATGTCCGATTCCTCCCTTTATAGAACTTATCCCTACCACATTATCCATAATTTCTGAAAACTCTTCCCTAATTCCGGAAATTTCCACAGGGTCGCCCGGAGGAGTACCGGTACCATGCGCGTTTATATAAATTCTATGCTTATCAAGATCTTTTATGCTACGAACCGCGAGTCTTAATGCCCTCCTTTGTCCGTCTTTGCTTGGAGTTGTATCGTGAAACGCATCGGCAGTGTTTCCATAACCTAAAAATTCGGCATATATTCTTGCATTCCTTTTTTTAGCATGCTCAAGGGATTCAAGAACATATATTCCAGCCCCTTCGCTCATTACAAACCCACTCCGTGCTTTATCAAATGGCCTGCTGGCTTCATTTGGATCGGGTTTTAGCGATAAAGCGTTTGCCGACTCAAATAACGAGAGAGTAACACCATGCAAGCAAGCTTCGCTTCCTCCTACAACCATTAAATCTGCATTCCCCAAACGAATTTCATTAAATCCGTTTGCCGCCGCTATGTTCCCGGTAGCGCATGCGGCAGTTGGTGCTTGCAATGGTCCCTTAAGACCGAAGATCATACTTACAGCAGTTGCTACTCTTTCGGGTTCAGAACGGAAAAGATCTGAAGGCTTAACATCTTCTCCTCGATCAAGTTTTGTTTTTACATCTAAAATATCAACAATCCCTCCAATTCCTGTTCCTATACTTGTTCCAAACCGAGTAAGATCTATCTTTTCTGATATTTTTCGAAGTTCATTCAAAAGTCCTGCGTCTAAAAGTGCTTCAAATGCTGCTGCAATTGAAAACTGTACGGGACGTGAAAGCCTTTTTATGTCTTTTAAAGGTACTAAACCGGAAAGTGAAACTTCCGGTTTAAAGTCGGGAATTATTCCTGCAACTTTTATTTTCGTATAAGGAAGTTCAATATTAGATAGGCCTGATTTTCCTGCAATTAAATTTTTCCAAAAATCCGCAACATTTAAACCAAGCGGTGTAATTGCTCCCATTCCGGTAACAACTATTCTTGTTTTAGGACGTTCTTCAGATTCCCGCTGAACAGGATATTCTGGACATCTTCCCATAATGAAGGAAATGTAGCAGAGTTTTATTTTCTTGTCAAACGAATTTTAGGAATTGACAAAAATTAATCTTCTGCTATACTAGCCAAATTATGACAGCAAAGGCCGAACAAGGTACTGGACAACTAAGATCAACTTACGAAGATTTTGCTAATCGCCCCTTTTACGTCGATATAAACAGACAGACAGTAGCACTCCTTCCCCAAGTAAGAAATGTAGTCGATATAGCCACAGGCACAGGCGCAATTATAACTCAGCTTATTCAACAGGAAAAACTTTTACCCGATTATCAAATAAAGGGATATGATATCGACAAAACTTCATTAGAAGAGGCTAGAAAAAAATTCGGCCGCTTCAACAGCCAGATAAAGTTTGAGAATGCTTCTGCTGAATTTATTCCTTTGGGAGACGATTGGGCAGATGCGGTTACTTTTTGTAACGCAATTCACTTAACAAACGTGCAGCGTGCTATGGATGAGGCTTCAAGAATTCTAAAACCAGGCAGACCAATGGTCGTAAATACTGCTTACGCTAAAGACATGGCCTATCCTAGAAATTCAAGAAGACTTTGGGGGTTATGGGTTTTGAAGGCTAGAGAAATTGCTGAATCTGAATATAAATTGATTCCTGACGAACCGGTTAACCTTTTAAAACATACTTCTGAAGATTACAAACAGATGGCACTTAATGCTGGCTTTGAAAAAGTTTTCTTGGGGCAAATTGTAAAAGAAATGGACGAGGAAGACTTAACAGCTATAGGAGGTTACAAAGAATTTACCGAGGGAGCGATGCCAGGAATCCCTTATGAAATATCGAAGGATTGTTTGATTAGAGCTATTAAGCCAACATTAGAAAGAGCCCCAACCGGAAAATTACCCCGAGGCTGGATGGTAATGTTTGCCTTTAAAAAGGCGGCTTAGGGAACAGGGAATTTTTGGGTGAATTTTTTAATTTCTTCATTAATTCCAAGAAGTCTTTTATTTTCTTTTATTCTTCTTCTAAACTCTTTCCAAAAATAACTCCTGCTCTCTTTCTCTTTTGGTAATTCATCTCCTTTTATTTCTTCAATTACCTGATTGATCCAAGAAGCGATTTTTACCATCTCTTTTTCCTTCATTCCCCGAGTTGTAATTGCTGGAGTACCCAAGCGGATTCCCGATGGATAAAACGGCGGCATCGGATCGTTTGGCACTGCATTTTTATTTACGACAATTCCTGCGACTTCAAGCGCATATGCGACCAGTGCTCCGTTTACCCCGCCTTTGGCGGGGTTTGCTTTTTTATTTGAAAGGTCGATTAAAAGAAGATGATTATCTGTTCCTCCGGAGACTAAACTGAACCCGAACTTTAAAAGTTCTTTTGAAAGCGCCTTTGCATTTCGCACTACTTGCTCAATGTAAACTTTAAAGAGTTTATCCTGAGCCTCGCGAAGGGCTACCGCAATTGCCGCCGTTTGATTATCATGAGGTCCGCCCTGCAATCCTGGAAAAACTGCTTTATCAATCTTATCTGCCAATTCCGGATCTTTTTTTAGTCCTTTATCGGTCACCATTATCATAGCACCTCGAGGTCCACGCAGGGTCTTATGGGTCGTCGTTATTATTACGTCTGAATAAGAAACAGGACTTGGATGAGTCTCTCCGACAATTAAACCTGCAATATGAGAAATGTCTGCCAGAAGATAAGCTCCAATCCCATCTGCGATCTCCCCGAATTTTTTAAAATCTATAATCCGGGGATATGCAGTTGCGCCGCAAACAATTATTTTTGGTTTTTCCGAAGTCGCTAAATCTTTTATCTTGTCATAATCCAATAAACCTTTTTCATTTAATTCATAGGGAACGATATTAAAATATTTTCCCGAAAATGAGACAGGCGATCCGTGAGTTAAGTGTCCGCCAAAAGCAAGCGATAGCCCCATAATTTTATCTTTAAACGGTTCAAGTAAAGCAAAATAAACTGCGGCATTTGCCGGAGATCCGGAATAAGGCTGAACATTTGCATGAGGAACGCCGAATAATTTTTTTGCCCGTTCCTGCGCCAAAGTCTCGATAGAATCGATTATTCTATTTCCCTGATAATATCTTTTTCGAGGATACCCTTCGGAGTATTTATTTGTTAACACACTTCCTAACGCTTCCATTACCGCTTTTGAAGTATAATTTTCCGAAGGGATCATTTCCAAAACTTCTTCTTGTCTTTTCTCTTCTTCTCTAATTAGCTCGTAAATTTGCGGATCAACCGCTTTTAAATTCTTCATACTATTACTTCACATTAAGAATAAAGCGAGGAACAAATTTTTTCTAAAATTTAGTTCCGAGCGATTTTTATTCTCCCCTCTCTAAATCTATAAATCTGAATTTATACTCCCCTTCGGTGCCTGCCTCTTCATGAATGACTTTCTTAAACTGCGAATAATCCGGAAAAAAAGTATTTGCTCCCCAGTCGCCTTCTACCTTAGTTAAGTATAGTCTATCCACTACCCCACCCTCAATTGCCTCTCTAAAAATTTCTCCCCCTCCAAAAACGAAAATTTCGTCTCCCCCCGGACTTTGTTTGGCTTTTTCGATTCCTTCTCCAAGCGAAGATACGATTTGAACTTCCGGAGTAAAGAAACTTACCGAGGAAACCTTAGCAGGATCATGTGTCACAACAATACTTGTTCTCTCCGGCAAGACTCTTCCAATTGACTCGAATGTTTTTCTTCCCATCACCAAAGGATGACCCTTTGTAAGCCTTCGCATTCTCTCAAAATCCTCTGGAATTCGAAAAAGAAGATCGTTATTCTTCCCTATTCCTCTTTTCTCATCCATCGCCGCAATGATACTAATCATTTCTTTCATTTTAACATTAATTCTTTTTAAATTTTAATCCATCCGCAACTGCCTCTTAAGTATTCTTCAAAAGATTATAGTTTGAAAATTGAACTCATTCATTGTCATCCTGAACTCATTCATTGTCATCCTGAACTCATTCATTGTCATCCTGAACTCATTCATTGTCATCCTGAACTTGTTTCAGGATCTTAATTAATCTATATTATATCTAATATGTTTAAGAAATACACGTATTTTGTTTATATTCTTACAAACAAAAACAACACTACTTTTTATATTGGAGTCACAAATAATATTGTTAAACGACTATTTGAGCATAGAACTGGATTAATAGAAGGATTCACAAAAAAATATAAATTAAAAAAACTTATATATCTTGAAGAATATTCTAACGTAAATGAAGCAATAGCTCGCGAAAAACAATTAAAAAATTGGCATAGGGAATGGAAACTGAATCTAATTAAAAAAGTAAATCCTAAATTTAATGATTTATCTATTTTTTAAAAGAAAAGATTCCGAAATGAATTCGGAATGACAAACAAGAATTTTAAAATCCTCCGACAACCGTTACTTCTCCTTTGATCGGTGGCCATGGATCATAATTTTCAAGCGTAAAATCTTCGTATTTTATAGCGTCGATATCCTTAAGCTTAGGATTTATTTTCATTTTGGGAAAAGGCCTTGGCTTTCTCTTTAACTGCTCTTTGACCTGATCAAAGTGATTGCTGTAGATATGAGCATCTCCAAAAGTGTGAACAAAGTCACCCGGAGGGTAACCTGTAAGGTGAGCAAAAATCATGGTAAATAATGCATAACTTGCTATGTTGAAGGGAACGCCTAAAAAAAGATCAGCGCTTCTTTGATAAAGCTGACACGAAAGTTTCCCGTTTATTACATTAAACTGAAAAAGCGTATGACACGGCGGAAGAGCAACAGACTTTCCTTTGCCTGCCATCTCATAGACAAATTCCGGATTCCAGGCAGAAATTACAATATGGCGCCTTTCTGGTGTTTTTTTGATCTTTTCAATTGCCCATCTGACCTGATCTATTTTTCTGCCATCAGATGCCGGCCATCTTCTCCACTGAACTCCATAAACCGGCCCCAACTCTCCAAATTTTTCCGCAAATTTTTTATCGTCCTTAATTCTTTGAACATATTCTTCCTTAGTCAATTTTCCATTTTCCATTTTCAATTTTCCATTTAGCGCTTCTTTGAAGCGCTTATAGCCCCAGTCATCCCAAATATGCACATCATTATCGACCAGATATTTAATATTTGAGCTTCCCTTGAGAAACCAAATCAGCTCATGCAAGATCCCGCGGAGAAATATTTTTTTTGTTGTAAGAAGCGGAAAACCATTTGATAAATCAAACCGGATCTGTCTTCCAAAAACGCTTTTTATCGTAACTCCCGGATTATTAAATACTGATTTTTTAAACCCGTTCTCCATCACATCTTTGAGAAGATTTAAATATTGATACTCCGTATGTTTTTTCATAGAAATTGGTTATAAGAAATAAGATATTGGTTATAGAGATTAGATATTAGAAATTTGTATTTTAATATTTATTTTCTACTTTCCTTTTTCCATTACTATTTTCTATTATCTATTAACCATTTTCTAACTTATATTTGCTTCTCCTTTTTCTTCGTCGTTACTCTTCCGCCCTGCCATTGTCCGCGGTACTTACTTCCCCCGCCTTTTATTTCATGGAAAATTACATGGACAAACCGCGCTCCCATTTCTACCTCTACAGTCACCGGTCCTTCATTTTTAAGCCCAAATGTAAGTTCTCCCTGGTATCCCGGCTGAATTGGTCCTGTCCGAATAAAAATGCCAGAGCGAAATGTAGTGGTTCTGGGGATGATTACTGCTGATAAATTAATTGGTAAATTAATCTTTTCAATAGTTTTTACCAGATAGAAATCTCCGGGTTTTATTTTAATACTCTTCCTTTTCCCCTTTTCATACTTTTCTTGAAGCTCAACCCCTGGGGTTGAGCGTGATTCTTCTCCCAAGAAAGCCTTGCCCGAAATCCCATAAACTTCTCCAAGACGCAAATCAAATCCGGCTCCTTCGGGATTCTCAAGTTCTCTTTTTGACAAACCCTCAACAAGTTTTTTAGTTTTTACTAACTCTAATAATTTTTTAGGTCCAAGTATCATAAATTCTCCCGTGTCATGCTGAACTTGTTTCAGCATCCTCTTTCTCCATAAACAAGATCCTGAAATAAATTCAGAATGGCATTTGCCTAACGATCTCTTGTGCAACTTCCTCAACCGACTTTTCCCCATCAACCACAGTTATCTCTTTAGAAAATTTCCTTGCCAGCCAATCATATCCTGCCTTTATATTTTTAAGTTTTTCCAAAGTTTCATAATATTCTTTTTTCTTATTCATCTTTGATAATCTTTTTATGGCAATTTCTTCAGAAACTTTAATATAAAAGGTGATATCCGGAACAATAAATTGATGGTACATAGATAATATACTTTGAGAAACTAAAATTAGATCCTCGTTATTTAGTTTTCCGGAATTTTCCATTTTGTCTAAAATACCATACGCAACAGACGACCAGAAACACCGATCCGAAATAATTATTTTTCCTTCTTTTAATGCCGGCTCGACAACTGTTTTTAAATGTATCTCTCTGTCTGCTGAGAATAAATATTGCAGGGAAACTAACGGAAGGTTCACTTTTCCCTGAATAATATTATGAATAAGATCGCCTACTGGAGGCTTTTGAGTAGGCTCTTTTGTAAACACAACTTTTTTACCATTTTTTTTGAGGTAGTCCGCAAGAATTTTTGCTTGAGTTGATTTTCCGCTTCCATCGATTCCTTCAAGGGCAATATAAATTCCCTTATACGGATTTTTCCTAAATTCAATATCAAAACCTACATGGTATTTCATTTCTCCTCGTGTATTTTGCTCTCATCCGGCTCTTTCTGCGTCCTGTATTTTGCGGTTTTTTTTTGTGAATATGGAGTTTCTGCCTCACTTGATAACTGCTCAAAGCTCATCGCGCAAATTCTCATGCCGGGAGTAAGTTTTACCGCCATTCGTCCCAAATTGCCAAGTTCCAAAACGCACTTTCCGTCCCATCCCGCATCAAAAATTGATGCCGTTGAGTGCACGACTATCCCAAGCCGTCCCAGAGACGACCTCCCTTCAAGTCTTCCCATCATATTATTTGGTATCTTGACCTGTTCAAGCGTCACTGCCAAAACAAAATCCCCGGGCTGCATAATAAACCCCTCACCATTTTTAACAACCACTTTTTTGGTTATTTCACTTGAGAAATTCTTTTTTGAAGGGTCGATATACGGGTGTTTACTGTGATCAAACACCCGAAAAAAATTTCCAAGCCGAAGATCAATAGAACAAGTTCCCAGTTGTGTAGAAAAGTCAGGGGAAGGAACTATCACTATTTGTTTTGATTTGATAGCTTTTTTTAAATCTCTATCCGACAAAACCATATTGGAAGTATAACAGACCACTTTACAATTTTCCACCTATCATTCTCCATTTTGGATTTCGATATTTGAATTTATTTGTTATTTGAAATTTTGAATTTGTTATTTTTTTATCACCTTGACAAATAGAAAATTATCTGCCTATAGTTGGTTAGTGGCCAAAATGCCGGAAATACTAACCTATAACTCTCCACCTAAGATAGAGAAGGAAAAGGCTAAACAGCCAATCTTTAAAAGTTTCTTTGACTATTTAAATTCCAAAGACAAATTTACCAAACTATATATAATAACCTTTGCTCTCATAATTATTGCAACCCCTTTTATAGTTAATCAATACCTCAATTACCGACAGCGCGCAGCATCGGGGCCACAACTTATTCCTCTAACTCCACCACCTTCTGTTATAAGAAATGGTCGTTTGTTTTCACAAGGCGGTGGTTGGATTTCAGCTGTGGATCTTACGGCCAAAACAGTAACTGTTTCTTATCTGCAACCAGCTGCTGCATGTTCTCCCACCTTTTGCCCAAAAGGCAGACCGCCTGATGTTTTAAGACAGGGAGAGGTTCTGGTAATTAATTCCCTAGATTCGGTAGAAAATGACATCATCCAAATGAAAGTTGGCAATAGAGTAACAGTTTTCTTTCGAGCTATAAATGACAAGACTTTTATTCCCTATGCTGTAAAAGATTTTAATCTTTTACCACCAAACTGTGATCCCCTAACAAAGATTTGCAGTGGAAGCGGTTCGATAGCTCCCGAAGGCATTACAGGGCCTAACAATTAATCTTGGAAAGGAAACTCCCCAGCCCACTCCAATCTTAACTCCTATCCATGGTTAATTCCTAATTCGGGGAGCTGGGGTATTGACAAAGAGTTTATGAAGTAATACGCTTTAAAAGAAATCATTTAATGAATATCGTCAGCTTTTTATCTTCCAAAAAAGGAGGGCTCTTAATAGTTCTTCTTTTGGCCGCCGCAATTCCCCTAACGGTTATAATGTCGCAAAAACAGCAAGAAACCCGCCAGTATGCCGCGCCAGTTCCGGGATCAACTCCCCCATGCTTTGTGCCTCCGCAGATTCTTGCTCAATTAGGATTGCCCAAATTCCCCTCAAGAGGCTATGGAGATGTCGATGGAGATGGAATGATAACTTCTGTAGATGCGCTAAAAATACTGCGATTTGTATCTGGGGTTGAATCTTTTAGCGGACAGCAGATAGAACTTGCAGATGTAAATGGAGCACCAAATGTTTTATCTTCTAAATCGGATGTTTCATCCGTTGATGCATTAATGATTTTAAGATATGTTGCCCGTCTCCCTCTCCCCGATGGCAGAATAAGCTTCACGGTATGCCCAAAAATAACTCCGACTCCGGCACTTATTCCTCCTTGGTCAGCTACGCCAAAACCTACAAATTATTATCCTACACCCACAAAATATCCATACCCCACTCCTTCACCAGTATATAGATGATTTTGGAAAAATATATCATCAGGGTATTGACAAAGAGCATGTTTTTCTTTACCTTTAGAATATAGGGTTTTATATGGACGACAATATCAATCAGAGTTCCACCCAACCTGCCCCAAAACCTGTTTCCTATACGAGAAACAATAATTTCTTACCGAAATTCTTCGATAAGTTTTCCTCCTTTTTCACCAAAAAAACTGTTGCCGGTCTTGCTATTTTAGTTCTGGTAATAGGAATCGGAGCAGCAACTATTGCAGTCCAGCGCTCAACCGAAATCCGCCAACGCGCCGCCGCTGGGCCGAGACCTCTGATTTGCGGATTTTATGGAGACATAAATGGGGACAGAACAATTAACCAGACAGATGTCGAGCTGGCAAGAAGCCTTTTAACCAATACCGCTCGGGACTTCAATACCTTGGAACAAAAAAGGAGAGCGCATATCACATGGGGCGGTACCGAATCTCTTGCATCTCAAGAACAACTAAACCCAGATGATGTAGTTAAACTTCAAAATTATGTAAATGACGGAACGTTTGCAAACATCCTCGCTTTCACCGCTTGTAAATACACCGAGCGTGCGCAATGTAGTGTCGGAGATGTAGATGGGGACAAATATATTACATATTTAGACGCAGTTAGAGTCTTGGGAAGCAAGGCAGGCACTTATACGACATTCGTTCCCCTTGAAATCGGAGACGTAAACAATAGCGGAGATTTAACTAGCGTAGACGCTATGATAATTATGCAATACGCAAGACAGGACGAAGATGGAACAATAATTAGTTTCTCAAGACCGTGTCCGGCGACAGCTACTCCAACCCCAACTTCTACACCTACTCCAACTCCAACGCCAACCCCTGCGCCAAAACCACCTCCCTGCTTTATTCCCGCATCGCTTCTTACCCAACTTGGACTACCTACTAATACTGTAAAAGGATATGGAGATGTAGATGGAGATGGATTAGTATCTAACAATGATGCACAGTGGATTTCACAATATGTTGCAGCATTAAGAACATTTACTCCGACACAAATAGAAGCATCAGACGTAGATGGAACATGGAATGTTCTTTCGACTGCATCAAGTGTTACATCTGTTGATCTCTTAATGATTCTAAGATATCTGGAAAATCTTCCTGTTCCTTCACAGTACAACCCCCCCAACAGCAATACAATAAGTCTACCTGTTTGTTTGGGACAGCCTGTTGCGACACTAACCCCTACTCCAACCCCCACTCCAACCCCTACTCCAACCCCCACTCCAACCCCAACGCCAACCCGTACACCAACACCTACACCCACACGAACCGTAACTCCTACTCCAACGCCAACCCGTACCTCTACTCCTACTCCCACACCCACCCCTGCTCCAACCAGAACTGTGACGCCTACCCCACAACCGACGATTCCTGCGGGCAATACGCAATTTGCACTAATAATTGGCTTGGACGGATTGGGAACAACAGGAGATAATGCAAATCCGAGTGACTCAAGCGGATCAAATAAAAATCCAAACCGCCCATCAAGGAACGTAACAATAGGAGTCTTTGCTAGTAATGGCAATTCAGTAGCAAATAAATCAGGGACGCTTGTCTACCAAGCAGGAAGTGGAAAATTCACCGGTAACGTAGATATGGGAAATCTTGCAAGTGCCAACTACAATGTAAAAGTAAAATCAGACGGGTATCTTAGGAGGCTTGTCCCCGGAATTCAAAATATAACTGCAGGACAAGCATACAATGTACCGGCTGTAAATCTTGTAGCAGGAGACATAAACGGGGATAATGCAATAGATATTTTGGATTACAACATTCTTATAAGCTGCTCTATCTTCTCAACCGATAATCAAGGTCTTTGCAATAGCAACAGCCAATACAAGATACTTGCCGACCTTGAAGATAACGGAGCGGTTAACCAATTTGATTACAACTTGTTTTTGCGAGAACTCTCTGTCCAAAACGGAGATTAGAATAAGAATCTAGAATTCAGAATCTAGAATTAAGAATTGACAAAAAAATAAAAATCATAGATGATAAAGTATAATTCTGAATTTTGAACTCTAAATTCTAAATTAATTATTATGTCAAGACGCACTCTTATATTAATAGTAGTCTTAATCGGTATAACAGCCGTCCTCTTGGCAATTGCATTAACGCCAAAACAGGCTCCAGTCCCGGTAAAACAAGGGCCAACTCCCGGCATTTCTTATGCGCAAACTACATTAAGAATAAACAACAACCCTATTGCGGTAACATCAACTTCTTCAGCAGTCCCGCTTTACTCAACAGACGTAACAATAACAACCGGAGGCAGTAAGGTAAATGCCGTCCAGCTTGAGCTGGCTTTTGACACAATTCATCTTTATAACGTTGATATAAAACCGGGTCCTTTATTTAAAAATGCCATTGAGCTGCTTAAAAAAATTAATAGCGAAACAGGAACCATCTCTTATGCTATTGCAACTCCTCTGGGTCAAAAAGGGTTTTCTGGATCCGGCGTTGTTGCTGTAATAACTTTTGCGGAAAAAGGGAAACCCGGAGAGATTGCTCAAATAAACTTCCTGCCAAAATCTTTGGTAACAGCTCAGGGCATAGATAAATCGGTTCTAAAAACCGCAGTCGGCGCAACGTTTCCTCTTTCCGCCTTACCATCCCGGCTAAATACCGGCACTCCATCCGCTCAGTGATCGCCTTTTTTAAAGCGCGCATTTCTAAGAAAAGGGGCGTATAAGTCTTCATCGATTGTAATTTTAATTTTTTCTAAATCCTTCTTGGTTGGGTTTCTTTTTTGAAAAACAATACCGGGAATTTCTTCTATTACTACAATCGGGGTCTGCTCGTTCCCCTCTCCCATAACCATTACCGCTCCTCCTGCCAAACTGTCCACAACACTTAATTTTGTAAACTCAAGTTTTTTTCCAAAAATATCCTTTTTGCCGATATAATTTTTAAGCGGTTCAAATCCTGAGTAGGCAATACAAAATCCCGTTACCCCCCATCTTAAAGGCGTAATCCTTGAGTCGGTTATAATCACCCCCACATTTTTAAGGTTGAACCTCGATTTGAGCCATATTCTAATTCGATTAGCCGATTTTTGCGGATTTTTTGGCCACAATATGTAGAAACCATTACCGTTTGACTCATCAATCCCCGCACTTGCAACAAGCGCTCCCCCTGTTATGGTAAGACTTACGTTGTATGGGTTTTGCGATCTCGGAAGATAATATTGCGATTCTCTCTTTATCAACTCGTCCTTATCAATTGTTCCGATTTTGACAATTCGTCCCTCGGTTATGGCAACTATTTTTGATGCAACCGCAACAACTGATTTCTCAGAAAGTGATTTGATGTAACGATTTAAAATTTTGAGGATATCTTTGTCTTTTTGTGTAATTTTATGAGTTTTAATCCCGATGATTTTCATTTAAGCTCTTTAACTGTCCATTCCTCTCCATCTCTTTTGACATAAACAGGAGTAACAGAGGTGTTTGGGAAAATTAAACTAATAAGTTCTGCCGCCTTTAAAATATCTTCTTTATGTTTTTCCTCCGAAGCCGCGTTAGACGCGGCACAATCTTCATGACCCGATACAACTATATTTTTTGAATGATGTTTTTCCAAAGAAATTTTTATTTTATTTTCAAGAGAATCAATCAAGTATTTATCTAAATGATCTTGCGCCAAAAGTCCAGCAAGCCCTGCTTCGGTAATCGCATCGGCATATTCAACACCGAACTTTTTTCGTCCCCACTTGGCAACCGCACATTCGGATCTTCCATCCATACACCCAACGCTTGTAAAAAAAGTTTCAGAAGCCGACGACATGCCATTAATACTACAATAAAAGAGAGATTTTTTCAATTCTCCGGGCATAGAACCATCGGCCCCTGTACGCCTAGTCTCATTTTCTCTCTTTCCCACCACGCAACTGCCTGATAATGGTTTTTAAAACCGAGTGTTCTAACAAGACTATTTCTCAATTGTGCGAGTTTTCCAAGACGATCTTCACCAAGCAACTGGCGAGTTTTTAAGGGACTAAGTCCATTATACATAGACGCCCAGATCAAAAGATCGCGATCGTTGGGTTCGGCGGCAAGTCTTGAAGGAAGCGCATCAAGATTTAGTTCCACGATCCCCTCTTCTTGCATAGCTTGTCTGACCATTTCTCTAATTGCCAGAAAAAACCCGCCTATTGCGGGAGAACCGCCAAATTCTTTGGAAAGCTTTTTCTTGGCGTCATCTATCTGACAAATTCTAATATCGTTTTCTCTAAAAGTTTGGTAATCCCAGCCGTTAATCAAGCCTTGAACAACCCTTTTTTCGAATTCGGAAAACTCGTAGCTGGTTCCTTCTGGGGAAATAAAAGGTTCAGTTTCAACTATCATTGGGGGACAATCTAGCACAAACTTTGCAAAAAAGCAACGCTGGTACAACAAACTTAATTTGCAAATAGAAACGGTTCTGTTATAATTATAGGCTATGTCACCAGAATTAAGCACTTTGTCAAGAACAGAAAGGCCTAAGATAACGGTCGGTTCTCTTTTTGGAGATAACAGGTCTGAATGGGCCGAGGAAGCAAGAACCATCTGGCGTGCTACAAGAGCAGAAGGAAATTTAACACTTGTTGCGAAATGCGGTGATTCAAGAACCGTTCTTCCAAATCCTGATACGGTAATCGACCTAAATATTATCGCAACCGGAGAACCTCCTCCAAGACCCCTGGAATATATACTCCAAAGTCCCGGAGTCCGTAAAGCAGTTGTAATGGGTCATTTTGACGGTGAAACAGCAGGGGTTGGTAAAATGCCAAGAGGCTGCGGAGGATTACGAGCAAAAGAAGATCAGTTAAAAAATCCAGAAATAGAAAGCAATCTTGACTATTATATAAGTAACAACATTTATCACCCGGATCCTATTGTTCAGTCACTTATTACCGGAACAGGGATGCTGGAATATTCCGATAGGCCTATCCTTGTAGCTGCTCAAAATCACAGAACAGGTGAGATCTTTCCAATCGCTGTGATTCACAGTTGGGGTAATAAAGGTGCCATAGTAGCCCAGAAAGCTGTTTTGACCAGCCTGCGCCATGGAGGAAGATACGATCCTGAAAGGTTTTATGAGAATGGTATGCCCGTGTTAGATGAAACAGACTTAACTTCCGAATTTATACAATTCTTAAGTGACTCGCGCGAAAAAATGAAAAGGCTGAAAGATAAATTTCCGGATTTATATGAAACTTCAAGAGTTCAAGATCCTTTACTTATAGATTTTTCTACTAGATCTATGCCATTTGCCACCTGCTTTCCGGAAACAGGAGAAAGACCCGGGATGGCATTTGGAGTATTTGTATCGCCTGAAGAACTTATAACATCAACTTGTCAAATTGAATATCCAATCTCACAATCTTTAAAAAATCACGGGCAAAAAGGAAAACCTTTTGCAAGCACAAACACCATCTTGATTGACACAGAAGACTTTACTGTATCAGATATACTTGCCTGCAAGCTTATTGCGGAAAGTAGAGTGGTTAAAGATTGGGCTTCAATAAAAGGCCATAAAATAATAATATCTGCGACGACTGATGGCGTGACAACAGAGATTGAAGAATTTAAACCAAATATTTAGTGGGTCGTGATAGAGTCGAACTATCCACCTCTTCTTTATCAGAGAAGCGTTCTACCGCTGAACTAACGACCCTCCAAAATTTAGAATCTAAAATTCAAAATTCAGAATATCATCATGCCAAATTCTGAACTCTAAATTCTGAATTATAAATTATTTAATAAGGTCCCACACTCCTTGTCTAACCTTGTCTTTCTTTCATAACTCTTTTACTTTCTCCCTTTGTATAAAAATTCAATCCCCGAATTCAATGCAGTCGCACCTCCTGTAATGAATATAACTTCGGGTAAATTACCAATTGTTGAAGCAACTATAATAAAACCAATACCCAAACGGCTTGTTACTCTTTGGATTTTTTCCAGATTGTCCAGCTTTCTTTCAAATTTATTCCCCATAAATTATGCTTGCCCTACGAAGCTTTAGCGTAGTTTGGGAGGCGCGAAGGGGACTTGCACCCCTGAATGACTGTTCTGCAAACAGCTGTGTTAGCTACTTCACCACCGCGCCAGACGAAGTAAGTTTACTACATCAGCCACAAAAAATCCACCCTTCGACATTGCTCGGGGTGGATTTTAATTTTGACAACCAAGAAGTGGTAGGAATACTGATGAATAGAATTTTTTTGCCCTAAGTATAGCGGGCAAAATCAAGCGCTATTCTTCGCTTGTGGCCTTTATACAGTTTATCGCAAACTTTAAGCCTTACTTAATTTCAAACTTAACGTATCTCGCCTGAGGCGAGAGCTTAGCTGTCTTCCCCTTTCCGTAGTCCACTCACCAAAATTGGTGAGGGTTTTTTTAGAAAGGAGGTGATCCATCCCCAGCTTCGGCTAGGGATACCTTGTTCATGTAATTCCACGCATTACTGGTGGCATGGACTATATCTTCATCCTTAAAAAATGACTTTTGATTGGATGCCAACTTCCAATTATTTGAGCAAATCTTTCATAGGATTTAGAGCTTATGAAAAATCGCCAATAATTAGGATCAGCGCTCTTGCTTGGATTATGAATAATACCGCAACTGATACCAAGTTCTATTAAATATTTTCTTAGCTCTTTCAAATCTTTTAAATTTTTCTGAGCAAAATAAATATAATAACGAACCTTAGGATCTCTTGAAACTCCACCATCTGTATCGAAATATCCTCGGATGTAATCAATCTTATCTTCTGTTGAAGCTATAACAGCATCTTTTAGAAAAGATTTAGAAAATTCAACAACATATAGTTGTCGATTTTTTCCTTCTTTATACATCCAGGCTTTCTGACCGAGCCTTTGAATTCCTTTTAAAAGAAACTCAATATATTCTCTGTCTTTCTGAACGATACGATAGGTGAGTTTTCTTACGGTACCATCGTGTAATGCACCAAGTAAATATGGCTTTGTCATTTCTTAAGGCGTCAACGTTTAGTCTCTACGGGGTTCTATATTTATAGAACTTCCCTCGGTATTGTCCTTTGAATATAAGGCTATATTAAAAATAGCTTCAATTCAAGTAGGAGTTCACCGATATAGTTGAGGTTTTCTACATCGTTACCAATGTAGGTCGCAACATTTATACGACTTAAGCCTCATCGCCAATCTCTATCTCTCTCGCTTTTGAGCGGGATTCGATAGCTACCGACTTTGCTGCCTTGACGGGCGGTGATTGCAGTTAGAACTATTCTGCTCCCCACTGGACGTGCGGTTTTCCCGCATCCAGCGAGTCTCTTATAAAATCCTCTTTGAGAAATTTAATTTCCTCTATTCCATCGTTTGTTAAATGGCGTTTTAGTAACATTAACTTTGCTACTTCATAAAAAAGTGCAAATTGATGTTTTTTCTTTGCTTGAAGAGGGTATTTTTGAAAGAAGGGTATAGTTTTTGTAGAAATGTCTTTTAAATTTGAGACCTTATATTTATAATGAGGTCTCCATTTCTTATACCTTTCGTAGGATAAGTAATAAATATTACCGCATCCTAAAGTTTCTTTAACTCTTTCTAAAATCTCCTTGTCGTCTTCTCTCAATTCTATTTCAAAAAGAAGCCTTACTTCAAGTAAACGATTGTTTTTGTGTTTATTAAATGTAATACTAAAACAACCTTCACCATCTACCAATCCAACTAAATAATTAGGATTTAATTTAGAGTTCATCCCTTCCTTTAATATTAACATATTAAAGTACTATGGAATCAGCTGACTTCCTATTGCCTGTTATTGTTCTGATGCAAATAGGATCTCCTTGGGTTACGCAAAAAACATTTTCAAACATCCTAATAAGCTTTTTATATTCTCTTCCTCTTAGTACACTTAAGAGTCGAGACGCTTTTTTAACATTAGGCTGATTTTCGTTACATCGAACCCTTCAGACTTTCTCTTACAAGATAAGTCTTGTTCTTCAACTACTAGGATGGATTTTCACCATCTTGCTTTATGCGCTGCCAAGCGCCTTTAATTTGTACAAGACCCGAGAACGTATTCACCGCGGCTTGCTGATCCGCGATTACTACCAATTCCGGCTTCATGAGGGCGGGTTTCAGCCCTCAATCTGAACTGAGGCGAAATTTGAGGGATTAGCTTGCCGTTGCCGGCTTGCAACCCATTGTTTTTCGCCATTGTAGTGTGTGTGTAGCCCAGGGCATAAGGGCCGTGCTGACTTGACGTCTTCCCCTCCTTCCTTCCCGATAAAATCGGGACCGTCCCCAATGAATATTTAACATTGGGCGGGGGTTGCGCTCGTTTCCCCACTTAAGGGAACACCTCACGGCACGAGCTGACGACAGCCATGCAGCACCTGTATTACCATCTTGTATTGCTACAAGATCTTTCTCTGTTTCCAGGGAAATAAAACGATAACATGTCAAGCCCTGGTAAGGTTTTTCGTTTTGTCTCGAATTGAACCACACGCTCCACTGGTTGTGCGGGTCCCCGTCAATTCCTTTGAGTTTTAGCCTTGCGGCCGTACTCCCCAGGCGGTCCGCTTAACGCGTTAGCTTACACCCCCTATGAAAAATCATAGAGAGCTAGCGGACATCGTTTACGGCTAGGACTACACAGGTCTCTAATCTGTTTCGCTACCCTAGCTTTCGTGCCTCAGCGTCAGGGAAAAGCCCAGATGCCTGCCTTCGCCTTTGGTGTTCCAGCTGATATCAACGCATTTCACTGCTACACCAGCTGTTCCAGCATCCCTGCCAATCCTCAAGTCCAGTAGTATCCAAACCTTTCCCATAGTTAAGCTATGGTATTTAAGCTTGGACTTACCAAACCGCCTACGCACACTTTACGCCCAATAAATCCGGATAACGCTTGCCTCCTACGTATTACCGAGACTTCTGGCACGTAGTTAGTAGAGGCTTATTCTTCAAGCCGTGAAAAGCTTGATAAAAGGAGTTTACGACCCTAAGGCCTTCTTCCTCCACGCGGCGTCGCTGGGTCAGACTTTCGTCCATTGCCCAATATTCCTGGTTGCTGCCACCCGTAGGTGTACTGCCCGTGTCTCAGTGCAGTTGTGGCTGATCGACCTCTCAGTCCAGCTACCCGTCATCGCCTTGGTAGGCTATTACCCCACCAACAAGCTGATAGGACGCAGGCTCCTCTCTCGGCGCAAAGTTAATGCTTTACCCATTCGATTTCTCTCAGGGACTATGGAATATTACCCATCCTTTCGGACGGCTATGTTCCACCCAGAGGTAGATTCCTACGCGTTACTCACCCGTCTGCCTCTGTCTGCAAGACAGAACCCTCAACAAAATAACAAATTAACAAGATTAACAATTTAACAAATTAACTAGAAGAACGAAGTTTTTTCGATAGACCACCTAGTTGTTTAGTGATACTTTCACCCAAAAGCTTCATTTCGCTTAAAGAATTGTTTGAAATTAACTCATTATCAAAAGCAATATCTAAACAAGCAACTGCTTCGTTAATAGATCCCAAAGAATTCTCGATAAATCTTTTAAAATCGCGGTCTGAATATTTTGCTGATCCCTCAGCAATGTTCAAACATACCGACAATGCTGCTCTTCTTAATTGATCCCCAAGCTCCCAATAATCTCTGGGAAACTTTCGAGTTAAAGAAACACATTGCTTATAAAAGATTTTTGCGTCTTTGTAGACTTGGAAATCTAGAAATCTAAAAGTTTTCACTCTTCAATGTTAATTCGTTAGTTGTCAATTTGTCAATTGGTTAACTGTTAATTGTTCGGTCTTGCAGACCGAACGACTTGCATGCCTAAGGCACGCCGCCAGCGTTCATCCTGGACCAGGATCAAATCCTCAAAAAAAGTTCCTACCACTTCCTGATCGAGGAACCCTGAGTTTATCCCAATGGGCTCCTTCTTAAAAAGTGCAATCCTGTAAAGTGAATTTTTAATTATCAAAGAGCTCTTCAACTACTTCGTAGTTTCAGAGTAAACTTTTAAAATGCTCGTCTAAAATTAAAAGCTTATTCCGACCTACCAAGTTTTCTAGCTTGCTCTGAGAAGCAAAGCTTCGAAGAGATAAAAAATACCCGCCAAAGGCGGGTTCCTAAATTTCCCCCGATTTAATCGGGGGAACCGACTCTTGGCGAAACTTTACATATCTTTAATTCATCCACCGGTTAAGGCATTGATGAACCAAAATCTATTATAACCCAATCTAAATCTTTGTCAAGAGCAACGTAGAGTATCACGACATTTGCAACATTCGAACAATCTCGATTGGGCGCTTGTATCCTAATGCCTGATGGAACCTCTTTGTATTGTATTTGATGATAAATTCTTGAAGCCATTCATTTAGTTCTCCGATATGCAAAGGTTCTCTTTTTAACCAATAATAGAACTCGTCCTGGTCTGTTTTAAAAGCTCGTTCAACAACCGCATTCTCATTAGGTAAGTTTTTGTGAATAAAGTAATGTTGAATGTTTTTCTCAATGCAAAGTTTTTGGAACTCTGCTTGGAACTCAAGTCCATTATCTGTTTGAACATATGAAACTTCGAATGGAAACCACTTAAGAAAGGTTTGAAATGCTAAAGATGCAGAATCACTCGATATATCAGGAAAAATTATTGCCTGCTTGTAGCGGGAGACGATATCAATCGCAGCATATTCATATACGGTGAATGGCAAACCAGAGAGCTCCGGAGTTACATGTTTTGTATCCATCTGAAGGTATCCAAGTTCTTTTGTATTTGAAGGTCTCATAGCTTTCCCGTTTTGAAACAATGGTCTTAGGTAATTTGGTTGTATCCTAACAAGATTTTTACGTCTTAGCAATCTATGAATTGTCATATGGGATACAGCTCTGCCTATCATATAATGGAGCTTTCTTGAACCGGTGTGTTTCTGTTCTCGAAGATTAACTATCTCACTCTCAAGTTTAGGCGATATTGCATAATGAATAGTATGTGGCCTGGTCGATTTTCGAACTAAACCTTTCCACCTAATATATCCCCATGATAGTGTTTTACCTCGCATAACCCAGCGTTTAACTGTCCATTTGGATATACCCAGTTCCTTTGCTGTCAAAACAAAACTCCCCGTCTTTTTGTATGAAAGAATAATGTTCTTAATCACTACACGTTTCATGTCTTTAACCAGTGTAGCAAATGTGGTGTTACCTTAAGGAGCAAGAATTCCGAAATTTAGTAGATTATGTGGCTGATTTCGACTGCGGTGAAACCTTTTCTTGTAGGGATATTTTCAAACTTTGGTTCCTTAATACTCATCGGGAAATCTAATTCTTTGAAATAGAATACAATATTTCTGTAAACATCGGGAACAGGATTAAAGGAAATTGGAAGGATTTTTTTTGAGATTTCATCGCTGAAGAATGAAACTAAAATATAAGGAGAGGAGACTCTGGCTGAGTTTTTGAGATCACTTATTTCTCTTTCGTTTAACCCAAGCTTTTGCCCGTATTCTCCAAGCACTTTGCCAACATCAGCCGGTTTAACTATCCTTCCGTAGTCAAGATTTGGCATTTCAATTGCCGGCGCATAGCTAAAATTTATACTTGAATAATTTTTCCCATTAATACCCAGCTGCCCCTTATTACCAAGCAATACCGAATAATTTCCGTCCGAATATGGAATCGGGTTTGTTATTTTGGTATTTACTTTTATTTCAACCTTAGTACCCTCGTTCCCGTAAAGATAAAGAGGACTGTTATAGCATGCTCCGCTCGTTTTTAATGAAATCTTAGTTTCCGCCACACATTGAAACCAATCCTTACTACCTTTTACGTCATTTTTAAAACCCAAACTGGCACACTGTTGTCTTGATAATTCATCACAGTTGGGACAGGCGGCTGGCTCTGACTGGCAGATAGGATTTGAAACAGGGGGTTTAGACTGCCGTTCTTCTCTTTTGGGAGCAAGTGTAGGTTTAAAAGCAAAAGTTTCGAGCTGAAGCTGATTATTCTTGGACTTGCTAGCACTATCGCCTACACGCCCTATTACCAAAGAGTTATTAAAATAGTTAGAAGGAAATAGACCGATGTATTGCACTAAAGACGTTCCAACATCTATAGCTGTAATCTTGTTTTGAATAGAATCGTATACTGAAATTGAACTAAATGTAGAAGTATATTTTGGTCCCAGATTTCCTATTGCAGAAGTTGTGTCTGAACTACCTGTCAAAAATTGAGTATTTGAAAGTGTTGATATTACCGAACCATCTTGAGATACTCCAATCTTTCTGTAGCTTGAGCTTCCTAAGTCGTAAAGATAAAATCCATTTTGGCTTATATCCTTTGACGTCATTGAAAAAATTATATTATTTAAGCTCTTATCCCAAAAAACGCTGGTATATCTATTTACATTTGAAAGGCCGAAAAGCTTTCTCCTCTCCTTGGTGGTCGTACCTAAAATCTCAACAGTATTCGGATTTAAGATCGCATCTCTAAAACCATCTGTTGTACCAGTGCCCAGTGATCCGTCATAGCCTGCAAAAGCTAGATAATTCCCGTCAGAAGATAGTACGGGCTGGGTTGAGTAAGTACCGACAGTCATTGACGGAATATTTTGCTTGTCAGTTCCGGCAAAATTGGAGAAAGACATTCCGCTGGCCCATCCGGCTGAATTATTTGCTATAAATCCGTCAAGAAACACTTCTGCGCTATCTGTAACTCCTACAGGATAGCTGATGGGAACACCTTCCTGTATCGCCTCATCATGTATCAGGTTTTTCTGAGTAGGATTTTGAAGGTCAATTGAGTAGACTCTAGATCGTCCGCCAATAAGTCCTTGGGAATTTGCAGGATTTTGAATTTCCCAGTCTGCAACATATCTTTTGCCTGGTGAAATAACATAATCATTGATTCCAAAATTCTCGTCTGCTTGGAAAAGGGACATTATAGATTTAGTTCCTAAATCATAGAATGCGAGTTCCCTGCCATTATCATCGCCATCTGTTTTGTTGATGAAAATCACCGCCTGTGAAGACACCACGGTAGTTTTTTTGACATCTTTGTCAAGAGTTGCTAAATTATAAATTTTGCCAGAAGACAAATCGACTGCATTTATTTTGGAATTTTTCTCAGTCCAATAGCCATAAACTACTGTATTATTGCTAAGTGGAGTAAATACTGGCTTTTCCTCAGGCCTTTTATTTTCTTGAGGAGGATTTGAGCCTACTGCAGTATATATACCAACTCCAAGAAATGCTAAGAAAATGAAAATAGATACTAAAAACCCTCTGGGGTTTTCTTTCGGACCAATATAAGAATTGATTCTGAAACGCTTCTTAGTCTGAGGATTATTATCCACTATTCAATCATATGAAAGCATAACTTTCTTGTCAAGCAAATTACTTCTCCAAAAGGAGCATTGTCCAGGGGAAGGGGTGGCGCAGTTTAAGAACTTGCAAGGATACTCCTTGTAAGCCTCGTGCAAGGATACTCCTTGTTGCAAAGTTTTGAAAGTCTCTCGAAGTCCAGTGGTGGATGTGCTCTATGTCATTTCCCCACCGGCTTAAATTTTTCCCCCGCAAGAAATTTGCAAGCATAAAATAGGGTTCATTTGGTACTGAAAGGAGTAAGTATTTTTTTGAAACTCTGATAAGCTCCACAAGCGCTTTTTTTGGCTCCTCCAAATGCTCTAAAACCTCTGTAGCCATAACTAAATCAAATGAGTTATCTTGGTATTTAAGTTTATAAATATCTCCCTGATTTAATATAAGATTTGGATGAGTTTTTCTGCCAAGCTCTATGGCTGTTTTCAAAAAATCTACTCCCTCAAGCTTTTTTCCAATCCCATTTTCATAAAGTTTATTGAGGGTGAATCCCTCCCCGCACCCTACATCTAAAGCCGATTCAATCCTCAAGTCTTTTATGCTTGAAATAAGTTCTTTATAAAAATTACCGATTAAAAATTTCTGAAGTGGATTTTTGCTCGTGTGTTTTCTATAATTATCGGTATCCATAGTTATAAAATAACCTGATATTTTAATAATAGCGTGCCTTTTGTATTAAGTTTTTTAACAATTTTGAGTTGTAACGAAATACTAGAATCTTCACCTCCAACCAACCCTTTTCCATCGCTGAAAATGGTTGGTTCAAGTGTTAACCAAAGTTCATCAATTAGTTTTTCCTTAAAAAATAATGAATTAATGCTACTTCCCCCAACCAAGAGCATTGTTTTATATCTTAACTCTTCTGCACGCTGAATTAAAACTCTCGGCGACTCATTTGTAAATTCAAGCTGCCCTCCCACGGCATCTTTCTGAAACTCACCAGGACTTCTAGTTATAACAATTCTGCGTTTCCCAGGCACTAATTTCATTACAGGTTTGGCTGCTTGGTAGGTTCTTCTTCCCATAACAATTAACGAATGCTTTTCAATCAGAGCTCGAAAATACTCTTGGTCTTCTTTTGATGCCCACTCATTTGGACTCTGCATTTTTCCTTTTGTAGATTTTCCATTAACGGAAGTAACCATTACAAGAACAACCTTAAGTTTTTTTTTCATTCTTAAGCCACAAAACACCTAAGTATACAAACGGTGTTTCGATAATAGACATAAAGCACTTCAACAGCCAATACGGAAGGACAAGGCTGATCAAAAATGAAACATTACTCTCAATGCTGTTATCTAATACATAAAATGCTAAAGTCATAAAAACAACGGTATCGATAAATTGCGCAATAAAGTTGGAGGCATTGTTTCGAAGCCATAATTTACTTTTTCCAAGTTTTTTTCGAATGTATGAAAATATGTACACGTCCAAAAACTCAGCCAATGCAAATGCTGTTAGACTTGCTGCCGAAATGCGTGCGGAAAGGCCAAAAATCTGATCATAAGAATTTTCTAACCCCATAAATCGCACAGAAGGCGGAAGTGCAGTAAATGCAAGCGACGTAAGAAGAATTAGAAAAATAATTAATAATCCTGAACGAATAATACTTCGTGTTCGTTCTTTTCCAAAGACTTCGGTAATCATGTCATTAATAGTAAAAAGAATAGGAATAACGAAAATTGCAACAGATGCATTGAATTTATATCCAAAAATTGTTGCAAGCGGAAATGTTTTTCCACCCATTAACTCTGCTACGGCAATACAAAAAATATAAATCGAAATTAATAAATCTAGCTTTTGAATTTTAAACATATTATTTCTGCTTCATAACTTCGTAGAGAACTATCCCGAGTGAAACAATAACATTTAAAGACTTATTCACCCCCCACATTGGGATTTCGGCGATATGGTCTACCATTTTAAGAACTTCTTTTGAAACACCCGTGCTCTCATGCCCAACAACAAGAGCAAGAGGAAATTGATAATCGATTTTATTATATGGAACGCTTTTTGAACTTTGTTCAATCGCAACAATCTGAATATCATCAATGGTAGATCGTAAGTAGTCAATGGCAGATTTTGCCGACGGTAAATATTCCCAAGCCACCCATTCTGTTGTGTTTATAGATGCTTTTTTTATCCGTGTATGAGGTGGTGTTTCTGTTTCTCCGCACAAAAAAACTTTTTGAGCCGACACTGCATCTGCAAGCCTGAAGATTCCACCAACATTATAAGTATCCAAAACATTGTCTACTATTATATATATTGGATTTTTCTTGATTTTCTTAAGATCTTTTTCTGACGGCGCAACAGTCCTTAAATCTTTCGCACCAAGCTTGATCATGCCAAATATTATACACCAATCCGAGGATTTTCTTACTTTTTAGTATTGGTAGAAGGACCTGTGGATTGATTTAACAATTGTTTAAGTTCTTGCTGGGCATTTTGGTAAGCAGCCGTTGCTTCTTTTGCTTTTTTCGCTGCATCTGAAAGTTTTTTGTACGCAGCAAGAATTTTTTCCTGTCTTTTCTTTTCAAGTTCTAAGCGGGCTTGCTTTTCTTTAATAAGAGCGGAGTTTTTAAAAATTCCCGCCGCCTTAACCTCATCTTCCCGCATCATAATTGCTTTTGCAGATGACTCACTCGCCTGTTTTCGGAGTGTTTCAATTTTATTTAAAACATCTGATGAGGAATCAAAAGAGTATTTAATCTTTGTTTCAATTTGCTTCATTAAATCATCTTTTGTCTCATTTTCCAATTGCTGTGAGGGAAGTCCTGAAACAACTTTGGCTTTTGATTGAAATACAGACGTCTGGACCCCCAAAACCATTGTTTTAAGCTCTCCGGTTGCTTGGGACAAAAGTATATCTAGCGAGTCCTGTTTTCTTTTAATATCATTGTTAATATTTTCCGAAAGAAGTTCTACGTTTTCTCCCTTAAATTTCGCCTCTGCTAGGCTGTTTGCCGCGTTCTCCAAATTCTCAGTTATTCCCTTAAGGTCGGTCTCTATTCCATTTTTATTATTTCGCAAAAGCATAAAGCGGAGTTCGGCAAGTCTTTCTCCTGCGATGGCACTGTATGTTTTGGCCCTGTTCTGCGGGGTAAATGCGAAAAGGAGACGCACCTCCTGCTTTATTTTATCCAGGAAAAACAAGGGGCTGTCGGGAAGAATAAATCCGGGACCCTCGGCTATCGGGGGAATTTGCGGTCCCGCATAGGAAGATACTGGAAGAAATACAACAAAAAGTATTAAGATTAGAAAAACCAAAACTGTTTTTTTAATCACAATCTATTATGATCACAAACTATTTAGGTTGTCAAGTTTTTGTATCTGTGGTACTATGATGTTTATGACACTTTCGATACATTCGATGAAACTCAGTATCGCACTGAGCCTTGCCGAACGTGCGACTTTCGCTCAGGGTCATACTGAGGTAATCGAAGTATGACTGCAACAGGACACGCAATAATAGGTACGGTGATTGCAGCAAAAATCGGAAACCCCGCCCTTGCAATTCCCCTTGCCCTTGCCTCTCATGTTGCGGCAGACGCTTTTCCTCATTGGGACGAGGGAACAGACGGAAAGAAAAGTAGGGAAAGAGTCGCTATTGAGGCAGTTTTTGATGTACTCATTGGCTTTGCAATTTCGTATCTTCTTGTATTTTTTCTTTTTCCAAAGACTGATATTGTCTATGTATTTTTGATGATACTTGTTGCGCAGTCGCTTGATTGGTTAACAGCTCCCTACTATTTATTCGGAGTAAAACTATTCAAGCCTTTCTATAAATTCCAGAAATTATTCGATAATGAAATGAAAGCGCCTTGGGGAATTATTAATCAAATAGCAATTCTTGTTTTAATAGTAGTACTTGCAAAAATCTTCTAATTTTTAGATACTGAATTTAATGGATAATCAAAATCCTGTGCCGAATCCTTCGGTCAATCCTCCAATTGAAACTCCCATTCAAAACCAGCCGATTGAACAAACGCCTGCCTCTCAAGTCTATACTGCACCGCATTTAGATAATCCTCCTTCCCCAAAGAAACCATTCATGTTCAGTAAAATTCTCCTGCCCATCGTGATCATTATGGTTTTACTGGCGGCAACAGGCGGAACATACCTTGCCCTAAATGCAAAGAACAAACCCCAATCTGTCGCTCCAAAAGCAATTCCAACAACAGCACCAACTCCCTTGCCCACAGAAGCTTCAGCGAAGGCGGGAACCCCTATTGATGAAACCGCAAACTGGAAAACTTATACGAATAATAATGGCTTCTCAATTAAATATCCAGCTTCTTGGATTATAATGGATACTGTCGTAGAAAATTTAAGCTGTGCTCTCCTGGGAAAAGAGATTGTCAAATCTATGACTATCTGTTTTTCAACAGAAAAATTTTCGAATGTTTGGCCAGAATATATCAATAACCCAAACAAAATTAAGATAACAATAAATGGATATGATGCCTATGAGAACACCATTAGCCCAGGTGCTTTCTTTGTACTTAACTCAAATGAGCAATGGGCAAATATTAGTCCGGCGGGTCTTTCAGACAAGAAATTATTTGACCAAATCCTTTCCACCTTTAGATTCGACTCACCATAATGGTTCGCTCACTACTTCGCAAATTCACCGATTAATAATTATTTCAATTAGTGCGAGCGCTGAAACAAAGGCCGTAAAGTTTTGCGAAGCGAGTGCATCAGGGGGATTCCTCACAAACCGACTTTCACAAGCTCGCGAGTTTTGGTACTTTTGCGATCAAAAGTACAAAGAAAATTAAGATCCTGAAACGAGTTCAGGATGACAAACTTGCTTTTTTTATATCCTCCAATTTCCAACTGGCAAAGTTGCATTTTGGGTAATTTGAGCAACCATAGAATTTGCGGCCTTTTCGCGTTCTTCTGAGTATAATTTGTCCCCCCCGCCGGGCAGAGCCCTCTGGGCGGCGCCCGCATTTAGGACATGGAATTCCCACTTCTTCAAGGAAAGGTTTTGTAAAATCGCATTTTGGGAATGTACTGCAGGATAAGAATTTTCCAAATCTTCCAATTCTAATCACCAGTTTTGAACCGCACTTAGGGCAGATTTCGTCTGTCTCTTCTGTTTCTATCTTAACTCTTTGCGCACCCTTAACATCTTCAAGTTTTTGGGCAAGTTCACCATAAAATTTTTCTATCACCGGAACCCACTCTTTTTTTTCGCTTGCAACCGCGTCCAGTTCATCTTCCATCTGCGCCGTAAAAGGAACATCGTCTATAGAAGAAAAGTTTTCTACCAAAAAATCATTTACAGCAATCCCCACATGTGTTGGAACAAACCGCCCCTCTTCTCTTTCTATGTATCTTCGCCCCTCAATCGTTGAGACAATAGTGGCATACGTTGAGGGCCTTCCAATTCCCTTTTCTTCCAGAGTTGCAATTAAAGATGCGTCGTTATATCTTGGGGGCGGAGTAGTTTCGTGATCTTTTTGAAGAATTTCTTTGAAATTAATTTCCTCGCTTACTTTAAAATCCGGCAAAAGATTATCGCTTAACGCCTGTGGCGTAACTTTGAGAAAACCATCGAATAGCAAAACCGAACCATTCGCTTTTAGTTTATATTCTGAACTTTTCACTTTTAACTTTTCACTTTTAACTTGAGAGTCGACCACGACAGTGGTCGACTCGATAATAGCGTCTGCCATTTGTGATGCGACAGCACGACGAAAGATTAAATCATATAGTCTTGAAAAATCTCTCCCCAGTTGATTGTTAATTGTTGATGGTTGATTGTTAAGGCCGGTTGGCCTGATCGCCTCATGTGCTTCTTGTGCTAATTTTTGTTTGGTCTTGTAGAATCTCGGTTTCTCCGGAAGATATTTATCACCGTACTCTTTTTTAACATAATTTCTTAAAGAAAAGATCGCATTTTGCCCAATTACCACCGAGTCAGTTCTGTGGTAAGTAATAAAACCTTCTTCATAAAGTTTCTGAGCCAAAGTCATAGTTCGTTTTCCCGAAAAAAACAATCGTCTTGATGCTTCCTGCTGAAGAGTTGATGTTGTAAAAGGAGGATATGGGTTTCTTCGGGTTTCTTTTTTTGAAACGTCCGACACTGTAAAGTTTTTTTTATTGAGGTCCCGTGCGACTTCTTTTGCCTTTTTCTCGCTGTCAAATATTGATTTTGTAACTCTGTACCGACCATCGTACAAATCATGAATTTTTTGAACTTCTGTTTTTTCTCCGTCGATTTCAATTAGTTCGAATTCTGTCTCTTCTTTGTTATTTGCAATTTGTGATTTGGAATTTACCATTACTGCAGCAATGGTAAAGTATTTTTCTTTTTTAAATTTCTCTATTTCCCTCTCCCTTTCTACAATAAGCCTCAAGGCAACCGACTGAACTCTTCCTGCAGAAAGCCCCCTTCGCACTTTTTGCCATAAGACAGGCGATAATTTATAGCCGACTAATCGGTCTAAAACGCGCCTTGCAGTTTGCGCATCTACCAAATCCTGGTCTATGTCGCGAGGATTTTTAAGAGCTTCCTCAATTGCTTCTTTTGTGATCTCGTGAAAAACAATCCGTTTAAATTTTTCATTTTTAATTTTTAATTTTTCATTTGAGCCGAGCACATCTTTGATGTGCGAGGCGATGGCCTCTCCTTCTCTGTCCGGATCTGTTGCTAAAATAATGGAGTCTGCTTTTTTGCCTGATTCTTTTAAATCAGAGATTATCATTTTCTTTTCCAAGACCAATTCGTATTGAGGTAAAAATCCATGATCAACGTCTACCCCAAGCTTGCTTTTAGGCAAATCCATTATATGCCCCATAGAAGCCTTTATCTCAAAGTCTTTTGTTAAAAATTTTCCAATTGTCCGCGCTTTTGTAGGCGATTCAACTATTACCAACTTCATAGATTATTTATTGTGAATACATTATATAGAAAGTGTCAAGAGACAATGTTATAAAATCCTCCATCTGTAGTTTTTACAAGTCCCTTGATTTCCATAATCGAAAGGAGGCTTCCGATTTTTGAAGAATCCAATTGCGATTTTCTTACAATTTCATCAAAATGCAAAGCCTCATTTTCCAAAATTTCGAGGATTTTCTTCTCCTCTTTTGTTTCGACTGCAATTTTAGTCTTTATCTTTCCAATTCTTAATTCATGATTCTTAATTCCTAATTCATCAATAATATCCTGAGGAGTTGTTACAAGTTTTGCCCCTTTTTGAATTAGTCTAAATGGGCCTTTGGAAAGACTTGAGGTAATCGGTCCCGGAACTGCAAAAACTTTTCTTCCAAGCTCAAATGCATAATTTGCAGTGATTAAAGATCCTGAATCTTCCGCGCCTTCGGTTACCAAAACTCCAATAGAAAGCCCTGCAATGATCCTGTTTCGCGCAGGAAACGAACCTTTAGTCGGCGGATGAGAAAGCGGCAATTCCGATATAACCGCACCTCCCTCTTCTATAATCCGCTTATACAGACTTAGATTTTCCGAAGGATTGCAGCAATCGACTCCGCATCCTAAAACCGCAATTGTTTATTACCATTTTTCAAGCGCCGTTTTGTGAGAAATCGCATCCACTCCAATAGCCAAACCAGATACTATAGTAAAACCGGCCTGAGATAATTGGCTCGCTAAAATTCGAGTTACTTCTCTTCCGTACTGAGTTGTTTTTCTAGTCCCAACAACTGCAATAGTTCTGTTTATTTCTTCCTCGTTCCATTTTTCAAAAGGAATTCCCCGGCCGTACAAAACAAAAGGCGGGTTTTTTATTTTAGACAGAAGATTTGGATAATGCTTGTCCTCAAACGTCAAAAACCAAACATTTTCTTTTTTTAGACTTTTAAGATAATTTTCTATTGAGAACTGGCTTCGAAAATCAACAAATTTTATTCCCAAACTTTCTCCAAGATTTTTTTTGATTTTGATATCCGATGAGTCCCACGCTTTTTTGGCAGTTCCAAAATCTTCTAAAATTTTTTTAAACTTAAAAGGTCCGATTCCCGAAAAAACCGAAAACCCCAACCAGTAATTTCTCTCATCCATATTATTAATAATAGTTTAAAAAATTCCCAAAAGTAAATATCAAAAAGCTTGATTCAGAAGTCTTTTCAAGGTTCAACCTCGAAAGTGTTGTACGGGAACGCCGTCTACATCAAATAAAACCGCTTTTATCATTTATTCTTAAAATACTCTTCCAAAATCTTCCTTGCGATGGGGGCGGCGATGTTTGACCCCTCTCCGCTCTCTTCAACAAGAACCGTCAGTACTATTTGAGGATCATAGGCTGGCGCAAAAAGAGTAATCCATGCATGAGGAAGTGTTTCTTCTCCTCCATGCTGAGCGGTACCGGTCTTACATGCTATTGATACTTCCCGCATATCAGCCGATCCTGATGCTCCTTCAACCGACATAAAATTTCTCCCGTCAATTCTTAATTTTGAATTATGAATTCTAAATTCAAACAACGGCCATGCAACCCCTCCGGGGCTGCAGGATTCAACCATCCCCTGCCGGATAAGATCAGCTGTTTTAGGAGTCAGTAAATCTTTTTTAACTATAGTTGATTTTGAATTCATGAAAAGATGGGGTTTATAAAGTGCTCCTGAATTTGCAATTGCCTGTGTCCAGTAATTCACCTGAAGAGGAGTCATCAAAACATATCCTTGTCCGATTCCATAATTATATGTATCTCCCAAGTACCAGGCATCGCCGATTGTTTTTTCTTTCCAATCTGTGGTTGGTACAAGCCCTTTTGCCTCTCCCGCAAGATCTATCCCTAGCTTTTGCCCTAAACCGAACTCATTTGCAGTTTGGGATATCTTATTAACGCCTATCTTTTCTGCAAGTTTATAGAAAAAAATATCGTTGGATCTTTTGATTCCCCCAACTACGTTAAGCATCCCGTCTGTTTTTCCATATTGAGTAAAATACCAGTTCGAAAAAGAAAAGGCACCTACGCTAATTGTCCCGGTATCCTCCACCTCAAAATTCTCATCAATTATTTTATTTTGTAAACCCGAAGATGCCACGACGAGCTTAAATGTTGAACCCGGCGGATATGTACCCGAAATCGCGCGGTTTAAGAGCGGCTGATCCTTATCATCTGCTAAAATACCTTCCACCGACAAATAACTGCTTGGTGAGGATGGATTATAATTCTGCCCCAGCGTAAAAAGATTAGGGTCAAAAGATGGCTTAGAAAGCAAAGCAAGGACTTCTCCTTTTGGAGTTGTAACGACGACCGCTCCCCTTTTTACATCTTTTGTTGCCTCAAAAGCTGCTTTTTGCAAAGAAAAATCAAGAGAAAGAGTTATGTTATTACCCGAAATCGGATCTGTCTGACCAAGTTTTCGAACAGTTTGCCCTAAACTGTTTACCTCAACCAGTTGTTTTCCATCTATCCCCTTTAAAATTTCTTCGTATTCATCTTCGATTCCCATTTTTCCTATTAAATCTCCTCCCTTATAATCTGCAAACTTTGGAAATTTTAATTCTTCTTTGGAGATTTGGCCGATAAAACCTAAGACATGGGAAAAAGCTTCTTTGTATGGATAGGACCTTAGAGAATCTACTTCTAAATCTTTCCTGCCCTGAGCAATTAAAGACAAAGCTTGATTGGTATCTATTATTTTTGTTTTTCCTCCAACTACCTGCCGGAATCCCGGAACGTTATAGACAAGCGGATTACCGTTTCGGTCTAAAATAACTCCCCTGGGTGCATGAATCGTTATTGCTCTTGTTCTGTTACTGTCGGAGAGTTTTCTAAAATCGGACCCTTGGAAAATCTGAATGTAAAAAAGCCGTGCAAAAATACTGATTATTGCTAAAAAAAGAATAATTGGAAGAAAAATATCTCGCATTTGGTATTGTGTTTTATAATAATGACCGCCCCGCCGAGGCTTTTCGCTGCTTATAAAATCCGGGAATGCTACGCCTGTTTTAACCTTCATTAAAACCTGCCTTTTCTTTTATGTTAAATCTATTTAACCCAACTAAAATCCAAAACGATAAAGTGCTAATAGCGGCACTCGCTGTTGCTTGAGTAAATACATTTGGAATTTGAAACGCAATAAAGTAGGCGAAACTTCCTATAAATGAGGCTAAGAAAACAAAAGGGAAGGTTTGTATGTCAAATTTTTTATCGTAGAGAAGAATTATAAACAGAAAAATCGCAAGAAAAAGGCTCGTTTTCCCCAAAGGATTAAGAAGGAGAGCATCAAGCGCAAGTCCCGTTAAGAAAGCGATAGGAAAAATCCATGTTTTTTTTGCAACAACCGCGGCATTTAAAAAAAGCAAAAAAACTAAAGGCAGTGTTGTTACCGAAGTTTGAAGAAGCGCCAATATTAAAATCAAAATTACAAAAAACCACATCCTAATATCTAATTACAAAAACGGTTGAGAGATTTGAAAAATCCAAAAGACTAACGACTTCCCCTTTTTGGAACAAGTTGCTCGGTTTTTTCGCAACAGAAATTAATTTGCCTAAAGTTAAATCTGGAGGAAATCCTATTCCTTTTATATCCTGATCGCCTTTTGTAAGAATAATATCTGATACTTTAATATCCGAAGACTGCAAAACATTATCTAAAATCATCTGTTTCTCCCCTTTTCCTTTAATAACTCCAGCAGCTTGACTCCTTAGAATCTTAACCGTTGTGGAAAAAGAAGGGCTGGTAATAAGATCGATTTTTGAAAAATAAAGATTTGCTTCTGTGACTTTTCCAACCAAATTATCTTTGTAGATTACCGCATTTCCGACTTTGACATTATCTTTTGTTCCCCTATCAATAATAAGACTTTGCGGATTCGAAACTCCCGGAATAAAGCTGGGCGCACCAACTATCTTTGCCGTAAGCAAGGTTTGAGACCGAACAGATGTTGTGGCAAATTGATCGGCAAGAGCAGAATTTTCTTTTTGCAAAACTGACTGGCTGACGATTTTCTTTACAAGCCCCCTGTTTTCCTCTTTGATTTTACTTATTGTTGAATCTTTTGAGGGGTTTGAGAAAAAATTAAATGCCGAGTAAACACTTCCCGCAATGGGAGACAGTGCTTTTTGCGCAATCGAAGCGGGAAGAGATAAGAAACCTAATTTTGAAAGAGTAAAAATAATAAGAGCTAAAATTGCAAAAAATAAAAAAACCGAAGTAAAATTTTCCTTTTTCGCCATATTGTCAATTTTAAACTCTTTGCCCAAATCTTACAAGAATTAAAAGGTAAATTGTTAAATGTTAATTGTTAATTGTGGTTTACTTGAGGCCGCCGATGACTTTGACTCTATGAAGAAGTGAGGTATCTTCCAAAACCTTGCCTGTTCCTCTTACTACTGTTGTTAAAGGGTCTTCGGATTTTATTACAGGAATATGAGTTCGCTCAACTATAACTTTATCTATTCCGGGAAGCAGACTTCCGCCGCCTGTTAAAAGGATTCCGTGCTCTAAGATATCGCTTGTTAGCTCGGGAGGCGCATCTTCTAAGACATCGGAGATTCCTTCAATTATCTCAGAAAGAACAGGCGCTAATGCCTCTCTTGCCTCAACTTCTGTAACCCTTAAACTTTTCGGAAGACCTGTTTCGATATCGCGCCCTCTTACAACCGCTACTCTGTCTCTGTTTTTTTCATTTTCCGGTTTTAATATCTCTTTCTCTTCAGCTTTTGAATTTTGAATTTTGACTTTTGACTTTTGTTCGTATGCGCTTCCTATTTTTATTTTTAACTCTTCCACGGTTCTTTCTCCCAAAAGAAGACCGTGCCGAAGTCTTATATAATGCATAATTGCCCTATCCATCTCATCCCCTGCGCAAAGAAGAGATTTGCTTACTACAATTCCGCCTAGGGAAATTATTGCAATCTCGGTTGTTCCTCCTCCTATATCTACAACCATGGCACCCGTCGGAGCAAAAACCGAAATTCCTTCTCCGATTGCTGCGGCCATCGGCTCCTCGATTAAAAAAGCTTCTCGGGCTCCAGCAGACAACGCCGCTTCCCAAACAGCTCTTCTTTGAACCTCGGTAACTGCAGAGGGAATTCCTATAACTACCTTGGGTTTTGACCACGCAACAGGAAAAACATTTCCGACTTCGTGAATCGACTGAATATAATAAGAAATCATGCTGGATGTCGCGTCAAAATCTGCAATAACTCCCCCTCGCAGGGGACGCACAGTTAATATTGTTGCCGGAGTTTTTCCGACCATTTTCTTTGCCTCACTTCCTATTGCAATAATTTTTTTGGTTTTTTTGTGCATCGCAACAACCGAGGGTTCTCTAATTACAATTCCCTTCCCCTTAACCCAAACCAAGGTATTTGCAGTACCCAAATCAATGCCGATATCATGAGAAAAAAAACCAAAAAATTTATCAAACATATTCGTAAATTGTTACATTGCTAAATTGTTCAATTGTCAACAACAATACAACAATAAAGTGAACGTCGGTGAGCGAAACAATAAAACAATGTTCTTATCTTAACACCTTGACAAAAATTTTTCTATGTGAAATATTTTAAGTATGGGAAGGACAACAACCCCCGCCGCCCAAAGATGTAGACAGACGTACCTTAGGTCCAGAAGCACCTGCCCTTACTTCGGATGAAGCAGAAACCCTCGAAAAGGATCTCGAAGCCTCTGGTGTAATTTCCCCAACTGAACAAGGCAAGAGAATGACAGCAGAAGATGCTGCAAAAGCAAGGGCAGAAAAAGAAGTTGCAATGAGCAAACTTATGGACGATATGGAAGCAAGTGTCGAAACCCAAGGTCAATATTTTGTCAAAGTCGGGGAAAAAGTAGCTAATGGAGCGGGTGGAGTTTATGACAAAAGAGTTCTAATTTTAAAAGTTCTGGAACACGGCAACGATGATATGGGTCGTTATGCAGAAGAAACTATAGTTAGTGGAGACTGTGTTAAAATAGTAAGAACAAGGAAGACTGGAGAGTCAATAGATACAGCCTTTTTACTTTTGGATTATCTCAACGCAAAACCCTTTAGAGGAACTCCGGAAGAATTTCAGGGTAGGGTCAAGAAAAGTATCGATCAGACAGAATCGCCCCACAAGAGAGTTATTGAGACACAGACAAAAGAAACTCAACTTGCAAATAGTGCATCCGAGATGATTCGTTCACTTCCTCCCCGACCCTAGATTTTTCTGCCTACCGTATTGACATTCGTGCCGATCAACAATATTTTAAATATTCTAAATTTTATTACAAACCTACGCTATAGCGTAACATTGTACAGCCTAAACAACTCTTCTCTTTTAAATTTGGCATTTATTTTGGGATTGGTATTTATTGGCAGTATTTGATATTGGTAGTATTTATATCCCCCTCCTTGCCCAAAATTTTTTAATGTGCTACTCTAAATAAAATTACAAATTCAAAATCACAAATCTCAAATAAATTCTAAATATTAATATCAAAATTTAAAACATTTTGGATTTAAGAAATTTGAATTTAAATATTATTTAGAATTTGAGATTTTGAGGTTGAGATTTTTTCATTAGCTTAACTAGTAAATTTTAATGAAACTTATTCAAATTTGTAACAAGGTTATCGAATTTTCTTTCTACGCCATCTTTCTGCTCATTCCTCTGGCAATTGCAGGAGACACCTCCGAACTTTTTGAATTTAACAAAATGTGGCTTGCCTTTTGCCTGGGCATTATTATCGCAGTCTCATGGATTATCAAGTCTATTGTTAAAAAAGAATTTAGAATACAAAGAACTCCCCTTGATATTCCTATTCTTCTTTTTCTTTTGTCTCAAATTTTATCGACAATTTTTTCCTGGGACCGCCATATTTCTGTTTGGGGATATTATTCAAGATTTAACGGAGGACTGCTTTCGATAATTTTGTACATATTTTTTTACTACGCTTTTGTCAGCATTTTTCTTAATAAAGATGATGGAATTTTTAAAACCCCAATAGAAGCTATAAAAAGATTTCTTAATTTAAGCATAATAACTGGCGTAATTGTTTCTGCCTGGGGACTCCCCTCACATTTTGGTTATGATCCGACATGTTTGGTTTTTAGAGGAAACCTTGATGTTTCATGCTGGGGAGCCGACTTTCAGCCAAGAATAAGAATATTCTCAACATTAGGACAGCCGGATTGGCTGGCAGCATATCTTTCGATACTTCTCCCTATCTCAATAGCTTTTCTACTTGAAAATTTTAAATTCAACCTAAAAAGCACATTTAAAATCAATCGATTAGGCATTTTTTATTCTATTTCATCAATTCTTTTCTATACGGATCTTCTTTATGCAAGATCGCGATCGGCAATAATTGCTGTGGGAATCGCTTTTATCTTCCTTCTATTCGCATATTTTTATATTAAAAAGGTTAAATTCAAAGTATTAAATTTCGCTATCCCTGTTGCTATTTTTCTTTTAATTACTTTTTTAGTTGGTCTTCCTTTCTCAATCTTAAGTAAATTCTCTTATCAAGAAGTAAAAAACAGATTGAGCCCGCCGCCTGCCAAAACACAAACCAAAGCAGAAAAACCTGCTCCTGCGCATTCAGGAGAACTTGGAGGAACAGATTCCGGAAAAATCAGGCTTTTAGTTTGGAGAGGGGCAATTGAAGCCTGGAAGAATAATCCGATCTTCGGAACAGGAGTAGAAACGTTTGCATTTGCCTACTATAAGTATAAAAGCCCTGCCCATAATCTGACTTCGGAATGGAATTTTCTTTACAACAAAGCGCACAACGAATTTTTAAACTATCTGGCAACAACCGGCACTTTTGGAACCCTAGCTTATCTTTTAATGATAGGCTGGTTCTTGTATTTACCGCTTAAAAGAGTTTTAAACTCGGTTAGGAAAAAAGAAGAAAATTATAATCTGATCAGCATTAGTCTTATCGCAGGATACATTACTATTCTTGTTACAAATTTCTTTGGTTTCTCTGTTGTTATTGTAAATATTTATTTTTTTATTATTCCCGCATTTGTTTTGGTTTTAGAAAATATGATAAATGGGGAAAAGGAATTTTTTGTTTTCAAAAATAAGGAGAATGGATCAACTGCAAGCCCTCAACTTTCTTCTTTTCAGTGGATGGGAACTATTATTACAGTTGTTATTGGTTTTTACTTTTTATTCACTCTTATATCTTACTGGAATGCAGACAAGGCATATGCTTATGGATATAATTTGGATCGCGTTGGTCTTTACCAAGATGCATACCCTTATCTTCATAAGGCAGTCCTTGCGCGAGGCGATGAGCCGGTCTTTAGAGACGAAATGGCAATAAACGATGCGATTTTAGCAACCCAGCTTTTAAGCCAAAAGGACGGACAGAATGCAACGGCTTCGGCAACAACCGCATCAACATTAAGTAAGGAAGCGATAGCAACAAGCAATGATCTTGTGGCATCTTACCCGAATAATTTTGTATTTTGGAAAACAAGAATTAGAATATTCTATACACTTGCGCAGGTAGATTCGCAATTTCTTCCATCGGCTCTTGAGGCTGTCCAAAAAGCTGCAGAGCTTTCGCCAAATGACGCAAGTATTATTTATAATTTGGGAGTAATTGAGGGACAGAGCGGAAATATTGATAAAGCAATCGAGGTTTTAGAGAGAGCAGTAAAATTTAAACCGGATTATAAAGACGCGCATTACGCTTTGGGTCTTTTTTACAATCAGGCGGCGGTGGACAAAAATGGAAATGTAATAAACAGAGAGTTCTTAGACAAAGCAATTGGGCAGATGAAATATATTTTAACATATATTAGCTCTTCCGACACCGGGGCAAAAGAAGCCCTAAAGACTCTTGAGAAAAAATAATTAGAATAACCTCTTGCCAAAGTCCTATAACCATGATTGTACGACGAAGCACTATTGAGCTATTGTAATCTGTGCTGGAAATTTGAAGCAAACATTTAGATGATTAAAAAATCCCATTGTTCCTAAAATTGCTGTTTGCTGAGGCATTGAAAGAGGAAAGTCTTTATATGTAAAACCAATTAAATCAACAAATTTATATAAATCTTTATTATTTTTTATATTTTCAACTATAATACCCACTTTATGAAAATAAACATCAATATTTCCTCCTCCAACACCAATCACTTCACCCTTTTCTACAGAAGCAATATCATATCCAAGTTGCTCTCCTATTTCGTGCGTTACGAATGTTATATCAGATCCCGAGTCAACAAGACCTAATGGATAAATAATTTTTTTAGGGCTTAGGGGATTGAAAATTCCAAATCTTATCCAAGGGAGAGTTCGTTTATAATTTGGAAATCTTGAAATATCAGTGACCTTTGCGTAGGGGAAATTCATTATCCAACAAGTAAATTGTCTACATTCGGAACTTTAAATACGCTTGGATTTTCAATACCCCTCTTACGTGCAGATATTAAAACAGCGTTAAGGGAATTTCCAGAAGCCACTAGCTTTTTATTATCTGATGTTAAAGCTACCCACTTATTTGTATATTTTTTTATTATTTTACTTAAATCTAATATGGCCATATATGGTTTATACCTCATATTTATATAAATATCAAGTTTTGAGTTAACTCATTGACATTGTAATTTAACAAATAAGGTGTTAGAATTAGTTAAGGCTTAAAAAGGTAAACTTTTCGTTTAGGTTGTTTATAAAGAAATTAGCCTTGAAAGTTAGGGATATCTTGGACATCCCCGCATTTCTAAGACAGAGGAATTAGTCCTTCCATAATCCTATTTTGTAGATTTTAATTGTTTAAAGATATAATCTTGTAATGCTCCGAGTTTCTTGTACTCTTCAAGTTGTTTTTTAGGAATAGATAGAACATTTGCAATTACTTTTCTACAGTTTTTCTCGCCACAATTACATTTCATGTGCCAAATTTCAGAAGGAATGTGAGTACCTACAGTGGTCGAATAATCGTATGTTATTTCCTCGTTTGGATTGATGTCTCGGATTGCAAACAGCTCGCTTTGACCCCTCATTCCAGCGTTAGGATTACAGCTATGGTTGATTTGCCTTGAGGGTTCGTCAAGGTCAAGAAAAAGTTCCTCGTTTAAATTAAGAGGGTCATCATAATTTTCTTCGCTGTTTTCAATTCTTTTCCAAACTTCATCGAGTGTTATTATTTCACCTGAAAGTGTTTTTATATGCTCGCTTTTTTTTAATAGATGTTTTGCAAAAGTCCCTTTACCCTCAAGCTTAGAGTCGCCTATATAAGTCTTCATAATCGAATTATATCAATAAGTTGTTGATTTTTCTCTATATTATTGCTATATTTTCTTTGAAGACTTAAAAAGGTAAGCTTTCTACTTTTAAATGCTTCGCCTGGTTAATTTTTTCATATTGCTAGAGTATTCTTCTTTTTTAGCCTGTCTTCTGCTATAATTTCTAGATGATAAAAATAATTACGGCGCCTTCGGAAGTTCTCTCTCAGAAGGCAAGACCTGTTAAGAAAATCGATAAAAAACTAATCGGCGAGATGAAACAAGCCCTTCTTTTGGCAAAAGACCCCGAAGGAGTAGGCCTTGCGGCTCCTCAATTAGGAAAACCACTCTCCATTTTTATAATAAAACCTACCCCAAAGTCTCCTGTTAGAGTATTTATAAACCCGAAAATCCTAGAAGAAAAAGACGAGACTTTCCCAGAAAGTCCCGCAGAGCGGGATCCCACTGAGGCGGGAAAAAAGCGAAGTCATCCGGCGAGGCTTGAGGGTTGTCTTTCTCTCCCAAACATTTGGGGAGAGGTTAAAAGAAAACCAAGTTTACCTTTAGAATATATCGATGAAAAAGGGAAAAACCATACGCAAATTTTTAAGGGTTTTTTGTCTATAATTATTCAGCATGAAATAGATCATTTAAACGGAGTTTTATTTACCAAAAGAGTGCTTGAGCAAAAAGGCCAGCTGTATAAATCTTACAAAGACGAAGAAGGACAGGACGTGTTTGAAGAACTTGAATTATGAAGCAAAAAATCGTTTTTTTTGGAAGCTCAAGATATGTTATTCCGATTATTGAAGTTCTTAAAAAAAACTTTGACCTTTCTCTTGTCATAACTACCGAACAGAATCCTTCCAATCCTATTCCCCATTTTTGCAATAAAAATAAAATTAAGTATATCTCTGTAACTTCTTTGAATAATTCAATTGTCAATGATCAATTGTCAATGGTCAATTGTCAGCTTGCCATTCTCGCAGACTTTGGCTTGATAATTCCGAAGAGAGTTTTAAAGATATTTCAAAAAGGAATCATAAATATTCACCCTTCTCTGCTTCCGAAATATCGAGGCCCCACTCCTGTTCAAAATGCAATTTTAAACGGAGAAAATATGACCGGAATTTCAATTATCAAACTTGACGATAAAGTAGATCACGGCCCGATTCTTGCGCAGAAAGAAGAAAAAATCCTAGAAGATGATACTGCTGATACTCTTTACGCAAGATTATTCGAAATTGGAGCTGATTTAATATATCAAAATATCAAGCACTATATAAAAGGATATCTAAAACCGCGACAACAGATCCACTCAAAAGCAACATTTACCAAGCTTCTTCAAAAAAATGACGGTCTTATAAATTTGGATAATCCCCCCTCTCCTATAAAAATTGCTAGGATGATAAGAGCATATCATCCCTGGCCGGGTGTCTGGACAAAACTTCAAATCGTTGCAGGCTCGACCCGCGGGGTTGACGTACAAAAAATTATTAAGTTTTTGCCGGAACAGAAAATTCAAGTTGAAGGAAAAAATCCCGTTTCTTATAAAGATTTCACTAACGGATATTCGAAGGGCAAAGACATTTTGGAGAAATTAAAATTAACAATTTAGCAATAGAACAATTGAACAATTCTAGACCTTAAACCGCAGCTACCGAAGGCTGTGCTTCAGCTGATGAAATCTTTTCCGTAAGCTCTCTCTTTTTAATATCTCTCGTACTTTTCCCCTTAAGAAGCCTTAAGCATTTTGAACAAAGCTTCATTCTTTTTGAAATTCCCCCAACAACAACCTTTGCCTTGTGCAGATTGGGCTTGAAGATTCTTCGGGTCCTTCTTTTTGAATGGGACACATTGTGCCCGTACATTATTCCTTTTCCGCAGTTTTCACATTTCATTGCCATAGATTTAAAGCGAGGAACAAATTTTTTCGAATGGACATCAAGCGGATTGCGGGTCCGAGAAAAAATTTAGTTCCGAGCGACATTTATGATATCATATGGTGAGAGTTTAAACAATATGGATTTGGTATCCGGGCTTTTGATTTTAGTAATCCTTATTTTCTCCGCGATCTTCCATGAAGTAGCTCATGGATTTGTTGCAGAAAAACTGGGAGATCCAACAGCAAGGCTTGCCGGAAGACTTACGCTTGATCCTCGAAAACACATAGATCCATTTATGAGTATCCTTCTCCCTCTTCTTCTTATAATCTCCGGCTCCCCTGTTATTTTTGGTGCGGCAAAACCTGTTCCGGTTGATCCGTTTAATCTAAAAGAAGGCAGGAAAGATATTGCACTTGTATCTCTAGCAGGACCTCTAACAAATGTTTTTATAGCGCTCATTGCAAGTTTTCTAATCAAAATTTTCACTTTATCGTCGGGCGCATTTTTACAATCGGGCTTGTTTACACCATTTATTTATTGGATTCTGACAAAAATAGTCCAGCTTAATCTTCTTCTTGCGATTTTTAACTTAATTCCTATTCCTCCGCTTGATGGGTCAAAGGTTTTTGCCCTTATTTTGCCCGAAAAAGAGGCAAGGGTTTATCTTTCGCTTTCTTCTATTGGGATTTTTATAATATTTTTTCTCCTTCTTTTCCCAATCGGAGGGTTTTCCTTAGGAGAACTTATTTTTAACCTCCTGTCTTTTGCCGAAAAACTTTTGGGAATTTGATATACTCTTTCTATGGCAGCTTTGGCACTTGTCAGACACGGAGAATCAACTTGGAACGCCCGCGGCATTTGGACGGGATGGAAAAATCCTCCGCTTTCCGAAAAAGGAATGGAAGAAGCAAGACAGGCGGGACAACTTTTGAAAGATATAAAGTTTTATTTAGCATATACTTCTTCTTTAATTCGCGCAAAACAAACCCTTGAGGAAATAGAAAAGGTACTTGGCATAAATCTTGCAACTTTTGAAAATTCTGCCCTCAACGAAAGGGATTATGGTAACTATACAGGCAAAAACAAGTGGGAAATTAAAAAAGAGCTTGGAGAAGAAGGATTTAAAAAACTTCGGCGGGGCTGGGATGTTCCTATTCCAAACGGAGAAACTTTAAAAGATGTTTATAACCGAACCGTTCCATATTATGAAAGCGAGATCTTACCCAAACTTAAAGATGGTAAAAATGTTCTTGTATCTGCTCACGGAAACAGCTTAAGAGCTCTTGTAAAATACCTTGACGGGCTTTCCGACTCCGATGTTGAAAATTTGGAAATCGCAACAGGAGAAGTAATTATTTATCAGATTGACGAAAACGGAAAAGTAGTTTCTAAAGAAATCAGAAAATCCTAATTATTGAGGACTTGTGAGACTCAGATGCTCCTCTATCTTCTCTACTCTTTTTACGACCAGTAAATTTTCTTTATCGAGAAAATGCGATACCATTTTTATTTCTTTCTTTAGTTCTTTGTGCATTTTAGAAACTCTAATCTCAAGATTTTTTATTCTATCCTTAAGCTCATTAATCTCGGTTTGAATTCTCATCCGAGACGTAGTAATGCCTGCTCCAAGTTCATCTTTTATTGATTGCGCTTCATTTTCTACTTCTTCCCGAACTACTTTTCGAATTTGGCTTAAATCGGTTTTCGTAAGCATATTAAGAGAATATCATCAAGTCCTTAACAAATCAAGAATGGAAAAATTAAGTATCTGCTGTTATAGTTTATTTATAATTCGGGTTTTACCAAAAAATTTCATATCTAATAACTTTCTATCTTCTGTTAAAAAAGTATCACATTCTGCTTCTGCTGCACTATGCAGTTGTGCATTGTCTTCAAAATCATTCGTGGGACCAAGTAATGCTTTATTTACCAGATCTTGTGTAATATCTACTAATTGAAATTTTTCTACCTGTGAAAGGAGAATTGAATTGGGTATTTTTATTTTGTATACGTAGCAGTAAATATGCAACGACAAAACCGATACGAAAAGAGTGTTGCCTTTTAGGCTGTCTAGAATTTGCTTTTCAGGTTTCCTAACAACAGCATCAATGAAACAGTTGGTATCAAGAAAGATCTTTGCCATATTTTTCTTCTAGATGCTTGCGATATATTCTTTCCCGCTCTTTATAGGAAGTCTTGGGTGCATTTTGCTCTTTTGCTAATTTTTTTAGATTATCTATGTCTTCTTGTGTTAAGGGTTTTGCAGATTTTTGTACAGGTTTAATAACCCCAACAACTTTAGATCGATGGATTAAAGATATTTCCATGCCTTTTAGAAGAGAGGTTATAAGCTGTGAAGATTTAGTTCTTAAGTCAGTTGTGCTAATATAGTCCATAACTATTTAAATGTACATTTAAGTATACACTTTGTCAAGAAGCAAGTATGGATAGCGTACCAGTTTTATGTTGCTGAGTCAGTCCGAACAGTAATTTTTGAACGCTATTCAAATATGACTATATCAAAATATATCAGCAGGGACGCTCAGATTCGAACTGAGAAAAGCAGTTTTGGAGACTGCTGTGATAACCATTTCACCACGTCCCTAATATCGTTATGAGTTTGAAGTTATGAGTTCATAGTTATACTAATAACCAAGCTACCCATAACTACTTCAGTTTATCTATCTCACGGTGTTCGGTTTTTTTCCTACAGTATCTGCAATATTTTATAAGTTTTAATTTTTCCTCGGTATTTAATTTATTCCGCGTTGTTACATAATTTCTGTTTTTGCAAACAGTGCAAACCAAACCTACAGTTATTCTATGCTCTCCTTTTTTTGCCATTTCGTCGTTTTACTCCTCAATGCAAGCTATTCCAGCTTTAGATTGAGATTGCTCTCCTTTCTTGTAAAGTTTACACGCAGGTTGCTTAAAAAGCAACCGAATGTGAGCCGACAGCGGGAATCGAACCCGCGACCTAGTCATTACCAATGACTTGCTCTGCCACTGAGCCATGTCGGCCTTTCGTCATTTCATTCCTCAAGATAAACTCAGTTTAGTTTACCCTGAACCTGCTATGCAGGTGAATGGGTGCTAAGGGAGGGAATTGCACCCCCGGAGTCCTTACGGACGTCTGGTCTACAGCCAGATGCGATTGCTACTCCGCCACCTTAGCTCTTCGTCACTTCGCTCCTCAGAGCAAGCTTGCACTGAGCGAATGCGAAGTGAGCCGTCTGTCCCGACTCAATCGGGACGACCTGCTGTTTATCCCAGTAAAACTTGCTTGTTGAGCCGAGACAGGGATTCGAACCCTGGACCTGCTGTTTACAAAACAGCTGCTCTACCACTGAGCTATCTCGGCAAGCTTAGTTTTACGGGATCCCGCACTTCTAGACCAAATTCTATCAAACTTGGCAAGTTTGTGCTGGGACAAAACAGCTGCTCTACCGCTGAGCTAAGACGGCAATCCACTGTAATTTTATCAAAAATGAAATATAAAGAACAGCCCTATCGGGTTAGTAGAAAGGAAGATGAATATTTAATTAATAATTTCTGTCTTTGATACCGAGTATGGTTGGCGTTTCCCCGTATATGACATATAGGATAGGCTATCGACTCAAGCGCACTTGACCCGAAAGACACCTTGTTCTCCCATCTTTTTTAAAAAGGTGGGGGTACCTCATATCTGGTGAATTTGTAGAGGAAAATTCTCCAACTACCTCCAATATCAAAGAACACACATAGTATAGAAGATATCATTTCAAAAAGTCAACCCCGATTAAATCGGGGTCAACCTGGTTCCCTTCCCTTTGTCCCCTCAAAGATTCTCTTTTTAAAAACTGCATTGTTTTTTCTCCGGAGTAGAAATATAATTTCTATAGATGCTTAATTCAATTATTAAAAATAGTGTCCTGATGATTCTTTCTATCTCGTATTTTCTCTTCCGATTAGTTAACTTGACAAAACTTCCGATCTTCAACGACGAGGCAATTTATCTTGACTGGGGATTTAGAGAAACTCATATACCGGGAGCACTTTTTTACTCCCTTTACGATGCCAAACAGCCTTTTCTTATGTGGATTTTCGGCATATTTGAAAGTTTTATTTCCGATCCCCTTTTTGCGGGCAGGTTTGTTTCGGTAATCGCCGGCTTTTTGACTATGGTTGGTCTATATAAAATTTCGGAAAAATACTTTAGCAAACGGGTGGCTCTTTTCTCATCGTTAATTTATATTATTGTTCCTATTTTTGTTTTTTACGACAGGCAGGCTTTGATGGAAAGTGCAATCGGCGCTATTGGAGTCTGGTCGGCTTACTATTTATTAAAAGTTACTGAATCTAAAAAAATTAAAGACTCTGTTATCCTTGGGATAATTCTTGGTTTTGGTTTCTTTATTAAAAGCAGCGCTTTGATTTTTTTGATTTCTGTTATTTTTGTATTAATCTTTTATTTTATAAAAAATAGTAGAATTTTACTAAAAAATCTTATCGCAGTACTTCTCTCTTTTGCGACGGTAGATTTTCTTCTTTTTATTAATCCCCAGTTTTGGTCGACTCTTTCAACCAACAGTAGGTTTGTTTTTACTGCAAAAGAGTTGTTGGGATTCCCCATAAGCGCATGGGTGAAAAATTTGTTTGGAAATTTAGAGATTTCCTTTTTCTTTATAACTCCTCTCGTTTTTATTTCAAGCTTGATTGGTGTATATTTTGTACTTAAAAACAAAAACTCTCCAAAAAAATTAGTTATTTATCTATTTTTATCTATTTTTATCCAAGCGCTCACAATCAAAGGCACTTCCCAACGATATTTAGTTTCTTTTCTTCCAATACTTGTCATTTTCTCCATCTATGGAATACGATTGATTTCGGAAAAGTTAAAAATTAATATCCTTGTGCCATTTTTTGTTTTAATTTTTCTGCCGGCAGTGATATCTGGAATAATCATTTTTTCTCCCGATAAATATTTTTTGTCAATGGGCAGATTCTCGCAATACACTGAAACTCTATATATAAAAGGCCAAACATCGGGGTATGGAGTTTTGGAAGCTATTTCCTATATTAAAAATGGTGCCGGAGATAAACATGCAATTGCTGCAGTTGCCTTAAATACGGGAAATCCGGAAAGCGCCATACTTACCTATTTATATAAAGACGCAAATCTAAAAAGTGTTTATCTTGATACCCGTTTATTTAAACCTCAATTTTTATCTTTTGACTGCCTTAGATCTCCTTATCCGCTCTATTTTGTTGCGCGTGAAGAACAGCAGGGAGGTCTTAATAAATATTTATACTTTAAGAAGAAGTTCAAAAACCCTTATTCAAATTATTCTGTGAAGGTATATAAACTTAGAGAAAACTGCTCGGGTAAAACAATAGACCTTTCTCCAATTTTATAAACCTTAAAGCGCGGCTGCCGCAATCAAAGCCATAGAATAACCTAAAAGCGCTCCTCCTAAAACATCAGAAATCCAATGCTCTCCCAAATAGATTCTGCTTGTAAACATGGTTATATTAAATAACAGTATTAATCCTGAGATTGCCATTTTCTGAAATTTTGATAATTTTTTTGATCTTAAAATCAAAGACAATAATATTACCGATACAAAAGCAGTCCGGGTACTATGACCCGATGGATAAGATGATCCCGGCGAAACATACGAACTTGGAAAATTAAACGGAATATCATAGCGGAAAAACATATACGGCGGTCCGGGATGAACAATAAAGACCTTTCCAAAAAGCTCAAAAAACAATGTCAAAACATATAGCAATAGTACAAAAGCACTCTTAACCTTTCTGTTTATAAGTACCAAGAAGAGTAAAGAAAGAGATAGAATTTCTACAGACCCAAACAAACTAAAAACCGAAAACAAGGTATCAAACCTTCTTGAAATGTTATCCTGAAGCTTTACAGTCGTATCAAAATCGATTTGAGTAAATAAATCTTTATGGACTGAGTAGGACAAAAAAACGAAAGCCGAAAAAAAAGAAAGTCCTAAGAAAAAAAGCAGTTTTTTCTTCATTTAAAGTTTAAGACTCTTGAGGAATTTGCGGAAATCAACACTGATGTCCTTATGCTCAAGTCCCAGTTCTATAACTGTTTTCATATATTCAAGCTTATTGCCGGTATCATAGTATTTTCCGCCTTTAATTTCTGCCGCCAAAACCCTAATGTCCGAGGACAGCATAAGTTTTAGGGCATCGTTGTAATAAAGCTCATCTCCCTCATTTAAGTTTGCCAGAGCCTTCTGAGTATATTCAAAAATATCGGGCGTAAAAATAAATCCCGAAACCGTAGCGAGATCAGACGGTGCATTCTTTTTGCCCGGCTTTTCAATTATCGTTTCTACGTCTAAAAGCCCGTCTTTTATCTTTTTCCCTCCTGCAAATCCATATTTATCATAGTCCTCATCACTTTTTGCCCTTACTCCTCCTAAGACAGAACAGCCGTACTGTTCGTAGATATCGATTAGCTGTTTAAACCGGGAAGGATTTGATTTTATAAAATCATCACTCCATGTATAGATAAATGGTTCATCGCCAATAATTGCAGCAACGTTTATAAGAGGGGTTCCGTTTCCATAAGGTCCCTTTTGTCTTATATAAACGAAGTTTGCCATATTCGCTATCTTTTCGACTTGCTCAATAAAGGAAAGTTTGCTGTCTCCCCCATTTCTTAGATTTTCGATTAGTTCAAGACTCGGTCTGTCAAAATGATCCTCGATTGTTCTTTTGTGATATCCGGTAACAATAATAATATCTTCAATTCCAACATCGACCAGCTCCTCGACTATATATTGAATAATGGGCTTGTCTACTATAGGAAGCATCTCCTTAGGCATTGCCTTGGTTTGGGGCAGAAATCGGGTGCCAAACCCAGCCGCGGGAATTACAGCCTTTCTTATTTTCTTCATAATAAGTTAGTTAGTTATTCGTTCCTCGCTATAGCAATTGAACAATATAGCAATTGAACAATCGTAAAGTCTATTTTACCCTCTCGGCTATTTACATGTCAACTGCAATCTGATAAAATCAGACAGTTATGGGTAGATTAGTTATGAGTTATGAGACAAATATTACTCCGAACTCATAACCCCTAGCTCATAACCAATGTATGGCATCACCTGTTATTTTTTTAAAAGAGGTCCAGGAGGAACTTAAAAAGGTAGTTTGGCCGACAAGAGAAGAAGTTGTTCGGCTCACATTTGTAGTGATTGCCGTAAGTTTGATTGTCGGTCTTTTTCTTGGAGGCATCGATTTTATACTGACAAAATTAACACAAGTATTGTTAGGTAAATAAGATTGGTTGCTCAATTGTTAAATTATGGATCAAGTAGCTGAACCAACAAAGACAGAAGATACAGAGCAAAAAAAGATAGCATCAAAAGTTGATGATAATGCCAAATGGTATATAGTTCATACCTATTCCGGTCATGAGGACCGCGTTGTCAAATCCTTAAAACAAAGAGTTCAAAGCCTTGGATTTGAAGGCAGAATCTTCGATATAATCGTTCCCAAAAGGAACACGATAAAAGTCTCCGGCGGAAAAAAGGAATCTGTAAAAGAAAAAATATTTCCAGGATACATTTTGGTTAAAATGCTTTTGGACGATGAAAGCTGGCTTTTGGTAAGAACCACTCAGGGCGTAACTTCTTTTATTGGGACGGGAAACAAACCGACTCCGATTTCGGAGAAAGAGGTTGAAGCAATCCGGAAATTTATGGATATGGAAGAACCTCTTTACAAAACTGCTTTTGTTAAAGGGGAAGCAGTAAAAATAATCGACGGGCCATTTGCGGATTTCTTAGGAACTATCGATGAAATTGACGAAACAAAAGGAAGACTTAAGGTTTTAGTCTCAATTTTCGGACGCGAAACACCTGTTGAGCTCGATTTTTTACAAGTAGCAAAATTATGAAAAATACCGCAGAAGCAATTGAATTTACGAGGGACCTTGCACGATCGGCATACGAGACAGATCCATCTGATCCTTACTTTGATTTTATGACAGAAGTAGTTGCAAAAAACATTTCTATGCAAGCTAAGCACTTGGAAAATGCCTCAAGGGCAATGGTTTCGCAGGCAGAACAGTTAAAAGTCGATGTAGAATCTAAATTGCAAAACGGTCAAGATCGTTAATTCGTTTGGATAATTGGTAGTATTGGTATTTATTTGTAGTATTACGAGCAAAGCGAGTCATGGCTAAAAAGATTAAAACAATTATAAAATTAAATATTCCGGGAGGCGAAGCAACTCCTGCTCCGCCGGTTGGTCCGGCGCTAGGACAGCACGGACTTCCTATTATGGAGTTTGTTAAGGCTTTTAATGAAAAAACAGCGGAAATGAAAGGCACGATTATTCCCGCAGTCATTACTGTCTACGAAGATCGAACTTTCTCTTTTATAACCAAAAAGCCGCCGGTTGCCGAAATGATTAAAAAAGCAATAGGCAAAGAAAAGGGTTCGCAAAAACCGGGAAGAGAATCAGAGGGAACACTTACAAAAACACAGGTTGAGGAAATTGCAAAAGCCAAGATGGACGATCTAAATACTAGTGATGTTGCACAGGCAATAAAAATTGTAGAAGGCGCAGCAAGATCGATGGGAGTAGATACAGAGTAATTAGTTATGGGTTATGAGTTCGTAGCAGTGCAATGAACTATAAACAAAGTACCAATAACTTATTGCTCCAAAGGAGCAATTATGGGAAAAATTAGAGTAAAAACTTTCGGCTCACCGGAGCAGGAAGAGCAGGAGAAGAAAAAAACTAAAGAAAAAAGAGAAGCAAAAAAGACTGTTAAGGCTCCGGGTTTAAAGGGCGGGCAGCGAGTTGTGGAAGTTGGTCCCAGCGAGGAGGAACTTGAAAAACTCAGTACTTCGAAAAAACTCAGTGTTTCAGAGACTGCAATGAAAACATCTGATGAAAAACCTGCAACCACTGAAACACAGAAAAAAAAGAAAGAAAAATTTGTAAAAGTAAAAGCAAGATCTAAAAAATACCGAGCAAGCGCACAAGTATTAGATAAATCAAAAGTTTACCCAATAAGCGAGGCCTTGGAATTTTTGGCAAAATTCCAAAAAGCAAAATTTGACGAAACAGTCGAGCTTCACTTAAATACAACAAGAACGGGAATTTCCGCAAGCCTTACTCTTCCCCACGGAACCGGCAAGAAAACAAGAGTCGCAATTGCCGACGACCCTTCGGCCCATTCGACAAGCTCAGGACAAGCAAGCTCAGGGCAAGTAAAACTTGATACTTTAATTAACAAAATTGATTCAGGCGATATAGATTTTGATATCTTAATAGCCCACCCAAACGCTATGCCAAAGCTTGCACGTATTGCAAAAATTCTAGGTCCAAAAGGACTTATGCCAAATCCAAAAAACGGAACTATCACTCAAAACCCGCAGGATCTTGTAAAAAAATACGAGGCGGGGCAAATTTCTTTTAAGACCGAAGCAAAAGCACCGCTGATTCACTTAACCGTTGGTAAATTTTCTTTTGGAGACAAAAAACTTGCGGATAATATAAATGCAATTGTACAAGCTGTAAAACCCGAAAACATTCAAAAAATCTTTTTGAAAACCACCATGAGCCCCGCTATAAAAGTTAGAGTATAACCGGCCGCTTAGGCCGCTTAGGCCGCTTAGGGACGGTCCTGAGACTAATTGATTTGGTAGTCCAAACTAAGCATAATTTCTGTTCTTTCTTCTTTTATTCTTCCTTCTTAAGTATTTCTTCTTTGCCATGGTAGAGAATTTGCTTGTTCCAAAAACTGCTTCTTCCTTTTCAAATAACCTATCAATTTCTGACAGATCCTCTAAAATTCCATCGTAGATAAGTTTCTCGTAAGCTTTTTGTGTTCCCTTTGTCTCTCCCGCCAAGCGGATAATATCCTCATCTAAAAGACTTAATGGTTCTTTTCCCACCGCTTCCCGTATGCTACTAAATCTGTACAACATCGGGTCATTCACCAGTCCTGCATTAACAGGATTAAGATAAATGTATTGCGAGAGTTTTAAAAAGTACTCATTATTCTCGATCAAAATACTCTTGAATCTGTTTTGAAAAACAGGTCCCACACGGTTATAAGTACGGTTGAAATACATTGAGTAACTTGTTGTAAGTGATGACATAATTTTTGATATAGGCGACTTCCGTGTTTGTATCGAAATGTGAAAGTGGTTTGGCATTAAGCAAATACAGTAGATTGAGTGGTCGTATTTCTTCCTCAACTCCCTAACCTTCTTTAAAAAGAACAAATAATCCTTTTCTGAAAGAAAAATGGGCTGTTTATTTACGCCTCTATTAAAGACGTGGTAGAAGGCATTCTCAAAAATGAATCGTGGACCTCTGGGCATAAGAAAACTATTGCATATCTGGATTGATATGTCAATACTTCTAAGGACCGTCCCCTTTTGGGTCCCCTTTTGGGTGGTGTTGGTATTTATTGGGAGTATTGGTTATTACGACTAAAAGGAGTTTAGAGGGTTTCTCTCTTTTCCTGAATTCCCAAAAGCCAAAGGACTGCTTCTTTTTTGTAGCGTCTGTCGCCCCGAGAGTTGATTCTTATTGCAGGAAGTTTCCCTCTTTTTCCCCATCTTTTAATTGTAAGAGGAGACACTCGTAAGATTTGAGCAACTTCTCTAACGGTTAGGAGGTCTGGAAGATTACTGATTGATAGTGTTTGATCTGCCATAGCTTTGAAACTATAATTATGTAATATACAACCAAAACTAAAGTAACAAAGTAGAACAATTTTGTCAAGAGGGCAAAAATGGAACAAAAGACTGTTTTTTCGCCAATTCGCAGTTGAATGCGTGAAAAATTAAATGAATGATTCGGGGGATCCCTTGCAAACTTGTCAAGGAGGGGGTGAAATCCCCCGAAGAGCGAGTTTAATTTTGAAAGCATGAAACGAGACTAGGCGAGAGTTTTTGCTTCTTTTCTCGGTAGAAAAGGAGAAGAAACTATTTGTAAAGAGTTTTAGTTCTTTTTGCGGAAAAAGAACAAGAGAAAGATAACTTTATTTTAATTCTACCGTAGCTCCTGCTCCCCTGAGCTTTTCACGAGCTTCTTCTGCTGTTTTTTTGTTGACTTGGGTGATTACCTCTTTTGGTGCGGCATCCACTAAATCTTTTGCCTCTTTAAGTCCCAAGGTCGGAACTAACTCTCTCAACGCTTTAATAACCGCAATTTTATTTGCTCCCGAACTTGCAACTACAACATTAAAGACTGTCTGTTCTTCCTTTGGCTCGCCGGAGCTTTCAGCGGAGGCGGCTTGGGCTCCGTTTGTCGGTGCTTGAGCAACCATTGCTTGTGCAGAAACTCCAAACTTTTCCTCAAGAGCTTTTACAAAATCCGAAAGTTCCAAAACCGACATTTTCTCAACTGCTTTTATTAATTCATCTTTTGATAATTTTTTATCTGCCATATTTCTCACCCCCATTCGAATTCGGTTATCTGTCTCCAGTTTTCTGTTTTCAGATACTTGTCTGCCAGTCGTCTGTCTCCCTGTCTGATAAACTGAAAACTGATTAACAAAATTCCGACAACTGACAACGGATAACTGATAACCGAATTAGGATTTGTTCTGCTGTACAGCAGAAAGTGTCATTACAAATTTATTCATATTCCAACTGAGTGCCCTGTGAAATCTATAGATTGGTGACTTTAGGGTTTGGGCAAGTTGAGAAATTAATACTTCACGAGAAGGTAAGGAAGCTATTCTTAGCACCTGCTCTCCGGTAAGCGCTTGGTTGTCTATAATGCCAAATTTAATAGTGGGAAGGCCCAGTAATTTCAAAGTTTTGGCAATTTGTTTAAGAGGGGCAATTACATCATCATAAACAAAAAGAGTAGCGGTTGGATTCTGTAAAGCAGGATCCTCTTTCTCCGAACTCAAAACTCCGAACTCTGAACTCTTAAGCGCGAGCTTAAGCAGTGTATTTTTAGTAACTGAAAACTCGGCATCTACTTCCTTTAAACGTTTCTTAAGTTCTTCAAGCTGTTTATGAGTCATCCCCTGATAGTTCGTAAAAACCAAAGAATTGGCTTTCTGAATTTTATCAGTAAGCTTTTGAACTATCTTTTCCTTCTTCTGACGATTAGCAGATATTTTGTTCATTGTTATATTGCTTGCTCGCTTCGCTCGCTTTATTGTTTGATTGTTTTAAGTTAACAATGAAACAATTTAGCAATCCCGGCAATTTTTGGTCTGTATATTTATCCTTAGGAGACTTTCGTTGGGTTTTGGTTTAATCCCGATTAAATCGGGACCCTACGGTCTTAGGATGTTGTTATTTTATCAAACAAAATAAGTAAAGTAAAGTATCATCTTGTATTGGATAATCTGCATTATTGGATAATCTGTATTGAGGGGTCATTTGGGACAATACTACGCTATAGCGTAGTATTGCACTTAAAGATGGTTTTATGTTATTGTTGTTAGTACATAGAATATGGGAAAAATTCGAACAATTGACGTTCTGAAGCTATTTGCAGCCGGAGGAATTGTTATTGGCGCAGCGCTGGTACCAAGCTTACCCATGGCATTAGTAGGTGCTATTAAAATATGGAAAGACGTTAATAGAACAGATTTAGGAAGAATTGTAAAGCGGCTTCAAAAGCAGCAAATGATTTCTTTAAAAGAAAAGGGCGGAAAAACCTTAATCGAAATTACCGAAAAAGGAAAAGGGAGATTACTTGAGTATGATTTTGAGAACATAAAACTTAAAGCTAAAAAGCGAGACGGAAAGTGGAGGCTTATTGTTTTTGATATCCCGGAAAATAAAAAACGCAACCGTGATGCGTTTAGAAAAAAATTGCTTCAGATAGGATGTATAAGACTTCAAGATAGCGTTTTTGTCAGTGCATTTACATGCCGAAACGAGATAGATTTTTTAACACATTATTTAAACATATCAGACTTCGTTACTCTGCTTTCTATCGACAAAATTGAACGCGGAGAGCAATTAATATTTAAGAAATATATCGATTACATTGATACGCTATAGCGTAGTATTGTAATTAAGTTAAGAGACGGGAAAATTAGGTTAATTTTACTTCTCATCCACTATCCACCAGTCAAACTTAATATCTCCAATTCGGTTATCGGTTCTCGGTTGTCTGTTTTCTGATACAGGATTGCCAGTTTTTCTGTTTATCAGGTGGATCTTTGCCGGAGATATAACTTTATTTTATTTTTGCTAAAATAGATCTATGGATAAAAAATGGAAAATAATATATTATGAAACTGAAAAAGGAGATTCTCCTGTCTTTAATTTTATTAATGGGCTTGAACTTAAAGCCAGAACTAAAGTATCTAACGCTTTAGATTTATTAAAAGAATTCGGTACCAAATTGGGTTTACCTCATTCTAAGAAACTTATAGGAACACAACTCTGGGAATTGAGAATATTAGGGAGCAATGGTATTAGAATTCTATATATAGCAATGATTGGAAAAAACTTTCTTTTAATTCATGGATTTCAAAAGAAAAAACAAAAAGCAGAAATTAAAGAAATAAAAATAGCAGAAAAAAGATTAAGGGAATATAAAATGCGTCAAAAATAGTACTTGAAATATTACAATATTGTGATAAAATAAATCTAGTATGGACTGGGAAACTCATAAAAAAATATTACTCAAAGACCCCGCCTTTAGGAAAGCTCTTAGGGAAACAGAGCTTGAATATCAAATTGCCAGAGCTTTAATTAAAGCAAGGCTTGATAAAGGATTGACTCAAAAACAGCTGGCAAGTAAACTAAAAACAAGGCAATCAGTTATCTCTCGTGTAGAAAATGCTAAAACCGTGCCATCACTTTCACTACTTAAAAGATTAGCAGAAGTTCTTAATCTTTCACTTCAGGTTCAATTTAAATAACCAACTTTAAATTTCTAATTTCGCTATCCTGCTTTATATTTAAGTCTTCTTCTTAGAAGATTCTCCGAAAAACCACCTTCTTTGATAAATTTTTTCTCCATTGCTTTTATCTGCTTATCCAAAAGATAGGTTTCCTGATGGCAAAGGGTAAGGAGAAAGTTTGCAGCGTCCTGCGGATTATCCGGAAGAACCGGCTTCTCCACTAAGTTACCTAAGGAACTTAAGTTACTTAAGTGACTTAAACGAAAGGCGGTTTTGCGGAAAGCTGTCACTCGAGAATCGGTTTTGTGATAAATTGCAAAACCGTTTTGTCTTAAGAAGTCTTCAAAGTCAGTCAAAAGTTCTTCAAAAGAAGCGAGGGCTACTCCGAGGAGCTTGATTTCTCCTTTTTTTGAGGTGGCGCTTTGACCTACTCCTTCAGCTATATTTTGTTTTCCTGACCTTGCAGCTTGATTCATCTGATCAGCCTGACGATAATCAGCTCTCCCACCTAAGTTGCTTAAGTTACTTAAGACGCTTAAGCGACCTAAAAGAAAAGACTTTGTAAATTCGACAGTTAAATCATGAATAATTTCAGAATAGCGATAAGTTAATAAGAACTTTACTTTGTTAAAACTCATATAGTTTAATTGTTTCTGTTCCCCACTATCCACCAGTCAAAAGAAATTGGAGAAGTGGTTGGCACGGGGATTCCCACTTTGAATTTGCCATCTGATTTCTTTACAACAGTAAGCTGTAAAGTCGTAAGTGAAGTTGAAGTAAGGAATATCTTCGAGCTCTCGGACGCAACCGGTGTTGAGATTTCGATAGACGTTGTTCCGGCAGGAATTGTGCCGCTTCCAATACTGTCTTGGCCTAATACTGTAAAGTTATTTGCCTCAATTTTTTTGGCCGTAATTGTTCCTTCTGTTTTTATATTCCCGTCTTTATCTATCAGGACTTTACCGGCAAGTATGTTAATTCCTCCAAGTCCGTTGTTCTGTAAGTTAAGATCGCCTATACTATTAATAGAAGCTCCTCCTGAGCCATTATTAAGATCCGAATCCAAACCGTGGACGGACAAAAGCCCCGCGGCAATATTTCCTGTTACGCCCAAATCCGCCAAAGTTGTTCTTCCCAAAACCATCAGATCCCCTGAAATCGTAGCCGATTGTATATCAAGGTTTTGAAGATTTGAAACAAAATCCGCCGACGTGGAAGCTCCCAAGACCGCGGGCTGACTATTGATTGAAGCAAGGAATGCGGACTGCGTCGAACTGTTTACTATTGCACCTCTCAAATCCTCAATCTGCCTTTCAACGCTCGCCACTTTATTTTTAAGATCTACAAAATTCGCATCACTCGCCAAATCAAAACTCCCAGACGATGAAGCTGACGATACGGGATCGTTATTCGCCCCTGTCGGGAACCCCGGTTCCGCCGGCACCCCAGGCAACCCAAGCGCCAGCGCCGCCGCCTCCGAACTCATACCGGAGAACTAAACAAACTAAGATTTCCATCCATTGCGATAGAAATAGGAGCGAAGGGAATGTAAGTGTTTTTAATAAACATCATAACCTTTCCAATTTTTGCCGGGTCAGGATCGGTATAATTCTCCATCGCCTTACCAATGACCGGCCCTGCTGTTATCGCCCGCACGGCGACTCCAGGAATATCCGATGAGGCAAGATAATCACCTATATGAATCTCCCCGTTCTTGCTTGAGACTTTAACCGGAACGCGTCCCGCAAGAGCAACGGGAACTTTGGGTTCAGGCATTTGACCATCGTCAAGAACGTAACCCGGCTCTGTGGAGACTACGCCAATAGTTCCCTGATCCATATATTTTTCCGAAGGCGAAACTACCGCAACTCCATTTGCGCTTGTCAAAGATACAACATCCCCTGCTTCGGGAACATGAGAAGGATCGGCAGGATAATTCTCCGCATAATCCAGCCCAGGAATGTACACATTAGTTTGGTAACTGCTGAGAATTACACCGTCTATATTTACAGTTGAGTTTGCACAGGGTCCTGCTCCTGCGTTACAGGCAATGAAGAAATGGACTCGGCCCCAGTAATTACCGGCAGTCAGAGTCACTGCGGTACCATACTTTGCCCATGATGTTGTTATGGTTGTTGATATAGGAATCGATACAGTCCTAGACCCCGCTGTATCCGCCTGACAAGCTGCTTTACTTGTATATTGGTCAAGATAGCCTCTGACTGTCGGAATCGGACCTGTAGCTTGCGCATAGTAAGATAGGTAGTAGACAACGCTTACTACAGAAATAGGTACACAGCTTGAATAAAATGCGCCTGACCCATTGTTAATAACTACTTTCGCGGAGGCATCGCCATGAGCGAATACCGATGTATCCCGGGTAAATGTAGTAGTTGCACTGCTCGTTGCGTCTGTCACCCAGCCGTCAGCAAACGTGGCACCGATATAATTAGACTCAAAGCTTGCGTTTGGAATCCTGCTTCCTTGGTCTCCAATTGCATTAACTACAGCATTGCTTCCGGTGCCCGAGCCGCCATTGCCGATTGCCAAAAGCGTATTCCCCTGGAAAAGCGCCGATCCATCATTTGTGAGCCTAAACTTAGTAGTCCCCGAGGCCGAAGCGGTGAATATATCCCCATTTGCCGTACTGTTGTTTACCATTAAGGTTGCATTATTCCCCGCATCTCCAGAGATATCCAAAAGTCCTTTAGGAGAGCTTACTGTGCCCATACCTATTCTTGATGCCGTTGTATCAAAGTTCATAAATGCAGTACCTGCCGCATTTGCAATCTGAAGAGCAGTTGATGAATTAGTCAAAGGAAGCCATTGCGCTCCTGCCACAGAAACCAGATTTCCTCCGTTGGTTATTCTGAATTTGGTGGTTCCTGAAGATGAGGCGGCCAGAATATCATTGCCTGCGTTTGACCCTACAAGCAGGGTTACATTTTCCAACGGTTTCATCGCAACTCCTATGTGGTCCCAGTTGCCGGAAGCCCCCCCTATAGCCCAGCCCATATTGGTAGTCGCACCTGCAGCGGATTCATCTGAATAAGCCGCTCTGTAATTACCGCCCCCATAAGCTACGTTCCAGCGGTCGGTCTGTCCGGATCCCGCAGCAAGTGTGGGACTAAATGCTGGATAGTTAATCAAATCTATGGTTTTATCTCCGTACTGACTTGTGACATCCAGGGTTGCATCAGTACCTGAAGATCCTGATTCTGTCTGGCAACTGGCGCGGAAAGGGTCGGTTTGGGCAACCCCGCTGTAACTTACTGCCGATGCAATCCAGGTACCACTCCCATTTAAAGTTATTGACACTGTGTTTGATCCCGAGCTTGGATTTGCCAAATACCACATTTCCAAATTAGTGTAACTTGTATATTGACAGCCGGGAATTGGGGCAAGACTTACTCCGTTATAAGTGATTGAGGAAACTGTACGCATAGATACATCAGTCGTCACAGCTACTATAAGCATACGGTTGCCGCCTGTTCCTGTGGTATGTGAGAAATTAACCGGACTCCCTGTTTGCCCAGATAAGCTAGTTTGATTATCAAAAGTAATATTGCCTGCAATATCCAAAAGCCCCCTGGGCGTTCTTGTGCCGATCCCCACTTTTCCAGCATTGTCGATGACAAATTTGGTCACTCCTGAGGATGAGGCTGTGAAGATATCACCGCTTGCTGTGGAATTATTTACCATCAGAGTTGCGTTATTCCCCGCATTCCCTGAGATATCCAGAAGCCCTATTGGATTGGTTACCGTACCCATTCCTATTCTCCCAATACTGCTTAAGAAGGCTGTCTGGATATTTCCGGGTGTAAAGTTAATTCCTCCCGTGGTATTCCCTCCCAAAGTAAGATTTTGTTTTTGAAGTGATTGGATTGTAGCGTCTGCTCCTAAGACGAGGCCTGTTCTTGAACCGATTGCCGCTCCTGCCGCAGAAATAGATGCAGTTGGGGTAAGACTTCCTGCTATGTTTAAGAATCCTATCTTTGCTGATGTTGTTGCAGTACCTCCTAGTAAGAGATCGAGCGTTGAATTTATTGGGTAAAGAGTTCCCTGTGAGGTATTTGCTGTCCACCAATTGGTTGAATTACCCAGAGCACAGGTTAACCATGAAGGATTGGCTGCCGCACCGGTCGTTGTTAGACATTGTCCAGATGTTCCAACCGCAAGTGCGCTCATTACACCGGTTGCCGAAAAATAAGGGACGGTTCCTTGTGCGGATGTGCTAAGATCTGCTCCTGTACCCCCATATTGAGATCCGATTACAGCTGCTATCCATGTACCGGTAGAGATGGTTCCGACTTTGGTAAGAGATGACTGAGTAACTCCATTTCCAAGGGTTAATCCGCTTAGGACTGACAAGCCTGCAATCTGGTACGCATTTCCTGTTGAGAGATTGAGATTGCTGTTTACAGTTACGAGTCCCCCTGTTCCATTATTGGGTGTTAAAACAATATTCCCTGTTTTATCTCCTCCAATAGTTAAAGTGTTATTTCTTGCTGATTGTATTGATCCGTCTCCCCAAAGGGACAAAGCCTTATTTGATCCGTCCTGAGCTGAGACCGATGCAACAGGAGTACCAGAGTTTATGTTTAGAACTGCAAACCTTGCTGCTGCTGTTGAGGTACCTCCTATCAAAAGATCAACAGTCGAATTGTCTGGGTATAAAGCTCCTTGATTTAGGTCCCAGAATATATCTGAGGTCTCCCCTGATTCGCAGCTTCCCCAATCTGGAGCATTACTTGCCTGGGAGATAAAACAACGATTGGCTGTTGAGGTTGTGGCTGCAGCCAGAACTCCTGTTGAGGCTGTTGTATAGAGTACTGAGTTATTGCCGGTAAATCCCGGCATTATGATATCCGTATCTGCGTCATTAACAAGCCTTAT
>Ga0209542_10000476_pt1 | contig 96298 bp, 92 predicted proteins | sample RifCSPhighO2_01_FD_184028 | JGI IMG/M metagenome (GOLD analysis project Ga0209542, IMG submission 184028) | Soil microbial communities from Rifle, Colorado - Rifle CSP2_plank highO2_0.1 (SPAdes) (version 2) | ecosystem: Environmental > Terrestrial > Deep subsurface > Rock core/Sediment ...
GGAAGGAGGTGTATCTGCGGAAGGAGGTGTATCTGCGGAAGGAGGTGTATCTGCGGAAGGAGGTGTATCTGCGGAAGGAGGTGTATCTGCGGAAGGTACTCTTTTAGATGTCGATTCCGCGTTCAGTAATATGAGCGCGTTCACGAGTACTCCTATTTCCATTGCGTTGCCGGTGGGCTCTTTGTCCAATTCTTTAATGCGCGCACTTATTTCCAAAGCATTATAATGATATTCCTTTGCTTTTTTGAGTGCCCAGTGTTCATCTCTTTCTACAAGAGTTCCGCCCGTATCCTTGATGTGGGTTTCTAATTCAGTTATTCGTTTTTCAAAACTGGCTACACGCTTTTCTTCCTCGGTTGGCGGTTGTGTTTCTTTTTCCGTAGGTGATATCTTACGAGCTTTTACTATTTCTATACCGCGTTGCAAGTGTTCAATTGCTACATCATCTGTTTTTCCGTTTTTTGTTTTATTATTGCTTAGATATTCAAGATGTTTTTCCATTTCTGCAAGGGCCGTTTCCCCATAGTGTTCTTGGTAGTCGTCTGCTTCTTTTTGCCCAAAAAGCTGTTTGGATTGCTCAACACGCGTGATATCTTCCGGGCTTTCATTTTTGGTAGGTTTCTCTTCAAAGGGAATGAAATCATCTTGAACAGGTTCTACTGATGATGATGGTTCTGAAACGGGAGAAGGCACTTCCGGTTCGGATTTTACCAATTCTATGGCGCGCTGTGCCACTTGTTCTATGAGGAGTTTTGCTTGCTCATTTTGTGCACGATCTTTTGCGTTAACTGCCCACAGTTCAATTCCTGTTATTTTACTTTCACGCGTGGAACGATTTGCCATTAGTTCTACCACTCTCTGCGCGTTCGCTTCTATTTCGAATCTATTTAGCAGTTCCAAACTGGTTTCGGTTTCTTCCTCTGGAACCTCCAACTCTTTTTCCAACATAGAACCACCTTCATTTTTCCGATTGTCTGTATCTTTATTTGTTGGAGCAGTGTCTCCGCTCACTTCGTTGATGGACGTGACCAAAGTTTCAGGGTTACTATTGCTTACCTCTGCCAATGGGTTTTTATTCAATTCTTGTGCTAAGGGATCGCTAGTTTCATCAAGAGAATCTATTTTGTATCTTTCTTCCACCTCTTGTTCAAGTCTTTTCTGATTTGCTTTTTGAGCAGTAACTTCTTCAATCTTTCGTTTATATTCTGCTCGAATCTCATCAAATTTTGCTCGTTCTTCTGGTGACAACTTGTCGCGTTGCAGGTTGATTTTTGCTATTCGTTCTTCGGGCGTTCCTTTTCCCTTCGCTTCTGTCTGTGCGGCTTTTTTTGCTTGCTCTATTAATTCGAGCGCTCTTTTTTGTTTTTTATCTTCAGCACCCTCTGGTAATGGTCGTGGCAGACCTTTTTCTTCAGCTGTTCTTACAGTTTGTTCCCATGGGGCATTGGGTGCTCCGTCTTCGTCTGTAAAGTTCAAGTCGCCGATTCTTGATAAATCCCGCACGCCTTGTTTTGTAAATTTTGGCGGTCTTTTCTTTGTTGGTTGATCGTGTATGGGTGGCTCATTCAAAACAGATTCGCTAGAGGGGCCATGGGCAACTGTCCGTATCTTACTAGAACGTGTTCCTAATTCTGCCACGCGAAGCTTGTTATCACCACCAAAAACGTCGCGCAAAATTTCGAGTGCGTCGCGATTGTCAAATGTATTTTTTTTATTTCGCGGCATTCTTATATTGTAAAGTAATTTATGGCGGAAGTCTTGAGAGATATCCACAGTTGTGGTGTTGTAGGAAGCATGCTTGCGTGTTTTTACCGACTCGACCGCAAATTGGCGGTTGAGTCGCCTGTTTTCTTGCGCCAAGAAAAAAACCGAAGGCTTGACTTTTGTCTTCTTTCCATGTACAGTGCGTCTGAATTCTTTAAGGCTCGATTTGGATTAACCCAAAAGACAGTTTTTCAGGAGGTTTTATGGCAAGTTCAAGTTCTTCTATTCAGGCGTGGCGGGACATGAAGGATGCCAGGGATCTGGCAGGTGTAATGCGGCGTATCGTCGATGTGGATATCGCGCAACGTGTTCGTGCGTTGCGTGCGCGCGAACAGGAGGAGGACATCTGGCTTGCCGACGCCGCCAAAATATTGGATGACCTTAATGATCAGCACCAAGAGATTGAGCGGGTCTATAAGGCGGCGGTGAGGTTGGTTTGCCTTGCTCGTGAGGAGCTTGTTGATGAAGCCCGGCGGCGGGGGGTTCCAATGGAACGGGTTGATGGGTATCGGAAAAATTCCATTATTTTAGGGCGGATACGCACGATTACTGATTATGCCGCCGCCGCCGCTTTTTTGGCAACAGTGCCGGGTGTCGAGGAGATAACCCGTGTTGCTTTTGAGGAAGCACTGGAAGAAGGGAAAAAAATAACGGAAGAACGAAAAAAGAAAATAAATAGCCAGCCGTCTGATGAGCAGGTTTGCCAGCGGATGATTCCCGTATTATTTCGGAGTGAGTATGTTGAGGGCGGGGAATTCGTGCAACGTTATTTCCTTGCACTTCATGATGCGGAAAGGACTAATTCGTTCGCGCGAAAAGTTCTACAGGACGTAAAGGACCACCTCCACAGAACCATCCCCCCCCTTGGCCATCTTATTGCTGAGATGGAAAAAAAGATTACGGTGGATAATGTCCGCGAGTTCTTGTTTGCAAGGGAAGGCGACTGCTTGATAGCGGTGGCAAAGGCCCGCTCTTTTTCCAACGATGGGCGGCGCAACTATGCCGTGCTATTGGAGCGGCGGGTTCAAGAGGAGGCGATTGAAGTTTTGGATGTAGTGTCTGCGGGCGATGGACCCGATGAGCTGGTAACTCATATCGGACAGACATTCCGATATAGGGTTTACCGGATGGGTGGAAAGCTGTATCCAGAACTACGTCACATTCGTGACCACCACCGCCCGTTCTATAAGTTTTTATTAAGAGCATTGGCGAATTCCGGGTGGGAGTCGCCTGAACAACAGTGGCCGCTCGTTCCGTATCCGCGGAATTGGAACTAGTTTTTGGACAAAGCCCTTGTATGGAGGTACAGGGGCTTGTTTTTTTAAAAAAAATATGAGATTATTTTTATCATATGAGCGCAAAACAAAAGAAGCAAAGGTTTTCAAAAAATCCCCTTGGCATGTTTGGAAAAAATATCGTATATGCCATTCTTATTTTTTTAGCGATTACCGCCCTCTATGCTTCATTCGCGGAGCGTAAAGTTTCCGAGGACATTTCTCTTTCTCGTTTGGTGGAAGAAATTCGCAGTGGCGAGGTGTTGCGTATTAGCGTGGAAGAAAACAAATTTGAAGTTGCTCTCAAGAATGGCACTATCCAAACCGGTCAAAAAGAGCCAGATGCCGCGCTTTCCGAAACACTCATCAACTATGGAGTTTCTTCGGAAGCCTTGGCAAACGTGACAATTGAAATAAAACAGCCGTCAGGAGCGGTGTTTTGGCTTTCGGCCGTTCTTCCTTTTTTGCTGCCTATCTTGTTAATAGGATTGTTTATATGGCTTACCATGCGGCAGGTTCAGCGTTCAAACGGGCAGGCGCTTATGTTTGGGCAGTCGCGGGCGCGGGTGATTAATCCGGAAGATCAGCGCGAAAAAGTAACATTCAAAGATGTCGCGGGCGCCGAAGAAGCGAAAGAGGAACTTTTGGAAATTGTGGATTTTCTTCAAAACCCGAAACGATTTCTTGATATCGGCGCGCGCATTCCGCGAGGCGTATTGTTGATGGGTGCCCCGGGAACGGGGAAGTGTGTAACAGGTGAGACTCTCCTCGCGACTAATAAAGGCCTCATCCCTATTGATGAGGTTCCCAAGTATTTTACCGTTCGCAAGGATTTTACTGTTGATGGGCTAGATGTCGTTGCATTGGATCCAAAAACTCTTGAATTTCAGCGCGTGGCAGCTTCTCATTGGTATAATTTAGGCAAACAAAAAACAATCAAAGTAAAGACGGATCTTGGTGTAACTATTGAGGGAACTCCAGAACATCCCGTCGTGGTTGTTGATTCAGATACGGGGAATTTCTTATTTAAAAAACTTGAAGATGTTGTCCCTGAAGAAAAAGTGGTAGTGGTATATGATCAAAACATTTTTGGTTCGTACACGAAAGTTTCGCATCCTGACATCGCATATCTGTTGGGCGTATTAACTGGTGATGGGTGTCTTACGGTACGTGGACGCACTATTCTCTCAACTGCTGACCCGGAGGTGCTTCATCGCATACAAGATATTACCTTGCAACACTTTGGAGTAAGTTTTGTAAAAAGTTCGTCCCGAAAATGGGATTATGAATTACAGAATATTGCGGTAAAGTCCAAGTTGCGCGAATTGGGTTTAGAAGAAACATATGCAGAAGGGAAACGAATCCCGGAATGGGTGCGTCTCGCGCCGAAGGAATTTATAGTAGAATTTTTGCGGGGTCTTTTTGACACCGATGGCTATGCCGAGCGCAAAGGAGCAGTTGGGTTTTCCAGTGCCAGTGAGCGATTAGTTGTTGATGCCGCGACAGCTTTACTTAACCTAGGCATTGTAAGTAGGGTATATATGCGCAAAAAGCGCTATAATGGTAAATCCCAATTTTATCTAACTATTTATGGCGATTTTGTGGAACGGTTTCAGAAAGAGGTTGGTTTTACTATTGCACGGAAAATAAAAAATCTCAGCACTGTCTGCGCGCGCCAGCGAAATACGAACATTAATACTATTCCTTATCAAAATACCGCTATACAGGCAGTTTGGCAGGCGGCAATTACGGGGACCGTGCAGTATTTGGATCGGGCATTTTACGCGGAAAGCCTTTATAAAAACGTAAAGCGGTATATAACAGGCGAACGTTCTCCATCACAGAGGGGGATTGCTACATTTATAGCAGGAGTGAAAGAGTTAACCCCTGTAGTTATGCAGATGCCGGAAGTTGCGTACCTCAAACGTCTTGCCTCTGGTCAATTTTTCTTTACTTCAATCAAGGAGATCTTTTCAGGCGAAGCAACGGTATACGATCTTACTGTACCGCATTTACATAATTTTGTTGCTAACGGACTTATTAATCACAACACACTTCTTGCTAAAGCCGTTGCGGGGGAGGCGGGCGTTCCGTTTTTTCATATGTCGGCATCCGAATTCGTGGAAATGTTCGTGGGGGTGGGCGCAAGCCGCGTGCGCGACTTGTTTAAGATGGCAAAGAAGGCTGCTCCTTCCATTATATTTGTAGATGAAATTGATGCCGTTGGGCGGCATCGAGGCGCGGGGCTTGGCGGCGGGCACGACGAACGCGAACAGACATTGAATCAAATTTTGACGGAGATGGACGGGTTTGAAACTTCCGACCAAGTTATCATTATGGCGGCAACCAACCGTCCTGATGTTTTGGACCCGGCGTTGTTGCGTCCGGGGCGGTTTGACCGGCGGGTGGTGCTCGACTTGCCGGACATTGCCGAACGGGACGCTATTTTACAGGTGCACGCCGCGAAAAAAATGATGGAGCCTGATGTAAATTTGCGTAAAATTGCTGAACGAACGCCCGGGTTCTCGGGGGCGGATTTGGCAAACTTGGTGAATGAGGCGGCAATTCTTGCCGCGCGGAGCAGTCGAAAAACCGTAAGTCAGGAAGACATGGCCGTTTCCATTGAAAAGGTAATGTTGGGGCCGGAGCGCAAAAGTAAAGTATTTTCCGAGAAGGAAAAAAAGATTACGGCGTATCACGAAGCAGGGCACGCGCTGGTGGCGGCATCTTTGCCGAACGCGGATCCGGTGCATAAAATTTCTATCGTATCGCGTGGACGCGCCGGCGGATACACCATGAAGCTTCCCACGGAAGACAGGCATCTGTACACGCGCGAGTATTTTTTGAACGAGCTTGCGGTTTCTTTAGGCGGATACGCGGCGGAAGAAACAATATTTGGTGAAATAACAACAGGATCCTCCGATGATATTCGCAAAGCTACCAGTCTTGCGCGCGGGTTGGTTACGCGCTATGGCATGTCTGAAAAAATTGGTCCGGTAGCATGGGACGATCAAAGTGATTTGGTATTTTTGGGACATGACATAGGTCATGAAAAAAAATACTCGGAAGAAATTGCCTCCTTGGTAGACATGGAAGTGGAACGATTTATGAAACAGGCGCTTGAGAACGCAAAACACATCGTGCGGGAGAAAAAAGAAAAACTTTCCGAGATTGCTACATATCTTATTGAACACGAAACAATGGAGCAGGATACATTTCGCCGATTGATGGGACTTGGAGGCGTGGAATCTGCTTCCGCGGCGGCATAAGGACGCGGGTTATGCGAGAGGTTTTTGCGGTCGGCCCGGTAGGACTCGAACCTACAACCTAGCGTGTATAAGACGCTCGCTCCGCCATTGAGCTACGGGCCGCTACTCCAAAAATTATATCATGTTTTTTTTGATGAGCAATGACGCGGGCAGTATTGACCGTACCGTGTTATTTTGTTATATATCCTACAAAGACAAGCTCAAAGTTTTTTTACAATATCTCTACCTACCACTCACTCGAAAGGAGACTACTATGGAAACTTCCGACTTTGGGAAGCTCATCAGAGAAGACCGTGCTAACCGTGAAAGCAAAGCGTGGCGGGGTACGCTTCTGGACTACTTAGAGAAAATCAAAGAAAATCCCCTGCTTACCAAGCTCGCGCACGCCCGTATGTACGACATGATAACCATGTCGGGAATGTCGAACATCACCGATTCGGATGATCCGCGGACTAAGCGTTTGTACAAAGACGAACCGATTAAAGTCTACAATTTCTTTAAGGACGAATTCTTTGGCATCGAACGCACGGTCTCGCAGATCGTACGGTATTTTCATTCGGCGTCCTTGAAAGGCGAGGAAAGCCGCCAGGTGCTCTATTTGATGGGACCGGTCGGTTCCGGCAAAAGCTCGCTGGTGGAAAAACTGCAACGCGGCCTTGAGGGCGTTGATCCGATTTATGTTATCGAAGGCTGTCCGATGTTCGAGGAACCTCTGCACCTTATTCCTCGTCATTTGCGCAAAGAATTCGAGAAAATGTTGGGTGTCTCCATCGAAGGCGACCTGTGCCCGACCTGTCGTTTCCGTCTGAAAGAGGACCATAATACGCATTACGAAGACGTTCCCATCGTGACGGTGTCGTTCTCCAAGCGCAATCGCAAAGGCATCGGCGTGGTGCCGCCGGTCGATCCCAATAACCAGGACACGTCGGTACTCATTGGCTCGGAAGATATCTCGAAGCTCGATATGTACTCGGAAGGCGATCCGCGCGTGCTCGAACTCAATGGTGCCTTCAACGTCGGCAACCGCGGCATGGTGGAATTCATCGAGGTGTTCAAGAACGAGACCGAGTATCTCCACGCCATGATTACCGCCACGCAGGAGAAATTCGTTCCCGCACCAGGTCGCCATGGCACTATTTATGTCGATTCGGTGATTGTCGCGCACTCGAACGAGGCCGAATGGCAGAAGTTCAAGGCGGATCACACTAACGAGGCGATTCTTGACCGGATCGTGGTGGTGAAAGTACCGTATAATCTGCGCCTCTCCGAGGAAGTGAAGATCTACCGGAAGATTTTAGGCAATTCAAACTTTCGTGCTCACGTGGCGCCGCATACCCTGGAAATGGCATCAATGGTGGCGATCCTGTCTCGGTTAGAGCCGACCGCGAAGTGTGACCCACTGACTAAGCTCCGCCTCTACAATGGCGAAGAGGTGGTGGAGAAGGGTCGTACCAAGAAGATCAACATCCAGGAGCTGCGCGAAGACACCAAGCGAGAAGGGTTGAGTGGTATCTCCACCCGTTTCATTATGAAGGCACTCGATAATGCCCTGTCGGAATCCGGCCGCTGCATCAATCCGATCAACGTCAGAGAAGCACTGATTAGCATGGTGAAGGATCAGGACATCGCCGACGACATGCGCAAGCAGTACCTCGAATTTCTCCAAGACACGATCCACAAGGAATACCTCGAGCTGCTAGAGAAAGAGATCACCAAGGCGTTCGTGTACTCCTATCAGGAACAAGCCGAAGCGCTGTTCCAGAACTATCTGGACCATGCCGAGGCGTACGTGAACAAAACTAAGGTCAAAGACCGCAATACGCGGGAAGAACTCCATCCCGATGAAGGGTTCCTCAAGTCGGTGGAAGAGCAGATTGCCATCATCGGGTCGGCGGCGGATGGGTTCCGTCAGGAAGTCATCGCCTACTTGTGGGCGGCCGCGCGTCGTAAGGAGACGGTGTCGTACCAAAGCTACGAGCCCCTGAAAGAAGCGATCGAAAAGAAGCTGATGAGTTCGGTGCGCGATATCAGCCGCGTGATTACGAAAGCGCGCACTCGTGATGAAGAGCAGGTGTCCAAGTATGATTCGATGGTGAAAAATTTGCTCGACCAGGGGTATTGCGAGTACTGCGTCGATGTCGTGTTGAAGTACGCAGCCAACAACCTCTGGAAGGATTAACAGTGGCGCGGCCCAAACGCAAAATGACGGTTGGGCTGCCGCAACATTCTGTCCAAGAAACATATAATCGTCTAGCCTCCCTTGCTAGACGGTTTTTTTTGTTTGTGGTATGACTTGAGCAACGACTGTTTTCATTGACAAAGGAGGTAGTATGTCTACAACCACTGCTACTATTTTTCGTCCGTATTCACAACAAGACGCTCTCCGATCTGACCGGAGCGCCGGCGACCGTCAGCGCCATCGGCAAAAAGTGCGCGAAGCGATTCGCGGCAATATCGCCGATCTCGTCGCCGAAGAGTCCATCATTGGCAAAGACAAAGATAAGATTATCAAGGTGCCGATTCGTGGCGTGAAGGAATACCGGTTCATCTACGGAGACAACGCGCCGGGAGTGGGGCAGGGCGACGGTAATGCGCAACCCGGGCAGGTGTTGGGGCGACAACAAGGACAAGGCGACAAGAAAGCGGGTGACCAGCCTGGGGTTGATTATTACGAAACCGATGTGACCCTTGAAGAGCTGATCGAAATTATGTTCGAGGATCTCGAACTGCCGGACATGGAGCGTAAAACTTTGCGTGAAGTCTTGTCTCAACGCATCAGCAAACGTAAAGGGTATCGCAAAGCTGGTATCCGTATCCGTCTCGACAAAAAGCGCACGGCAATTTCACGTATTCGCCGCAAGTTGGCAGTGCAGCGGGGCGTCGGCGAGGAATGGGACGAAGAGGAACGCTTCCCGTTTCATAATGATGACATGACGTACCGTCACTTGGAACCAAATACGCGCCCTGATTCAAATGCCGTCGTCTTCTGTATTATGGATACCTCCGGCTCGATGGACATGATGAAAAAGTATCTGGCGCGGAGTTTCTTTTTCTTGCTGTATCAGTTTGTGCGCACTAAATATGAACATGTTGAAGTTGTGTTTATTGCGCATCAGACAACAGCAAAAGAAGTGACTGAGGATGAGTTCTTTCACAAGGGCGAATCCGGCGGCACGTTCATTTCCTCCGGTTATACCAAAACCTTGGAGATCATCCAGGAGCGCTATCATCCGACTCTGTGGAACGTGTATGCCTTTCACTGTTCGGACGGCGATAACTTCGAGTCGGATAATCCCGCCACGCTCAAAGCCGCGAAAGAACTTTGTTCCGTCTGCAACTTGTTCGGCTATGGCGAAATCAAACCGCTCGGCTCTCCTCACTACGAGAATTCAATGCTTTCCACCTTCCGTGACATGAAGGCGGACAACTTTCAGGTCACACTGATTGAGCGTAAAGAAGACATTTGGCCGAGTTTCAAGGCGTTTCTTGCAAGGGACAAAATAAGTCCTTAGCATAAGGAGGTTGTATATGGATACAAATTGGGATGTCAGAGATCTGGAGTATTGGGACGAGAAAATCCGCGAGAAAGTGGAAGAGTTCGGATTGTCTTGTTTCCCACAAGAGTTCGAGGTGTGCGACCATTTTCAGATGCTGGGCGCCATGGCCTATTCCGGCATGCCCTCGCATTATCCGCATTGGTCCTACGGGAAAAGCTACGAAAAGCTGAAGACCATGTACGACTACGGCATCTCCGGACTGCCGTATGAAATGGTCATCAACTCGAGTCCGGCACTGGCGTACCTCATGCGCGACAACACCCTGTGCCTGCAAATTCTCACCATTGCCCATGTCTATGGTCACAACGATTTCTTTTGCAACAATTTTACCTTCTCTAGTACGCGGGCCGAGCTGACGCTGAATCTGTTCAAGATCCACGCCGACCGGGTGCGAAAATATATGGAGGACCCTTCGATCGGTGTCGAGAAGGTCGAGGAGCTGCTCGACGCCGCGCATGCGGTCGCGATCCAGTGTCGCAGAAACCTGGCGATCAAGAAGTTGTCCACCGAAGAAGATCGCCTGCGTTTGCTCGATGTCGCCAAGCCGCTGGCGGACCCCTTCCAAAACGTGCATAAACGCCAGACCTATGTTCAGCCGGATCTGCAGAAGACGCCGCCATCGCCGGAGGAGGATATTCTGCTCTTCGTCCGCGATCACAACCCCTATCTGAGCGAATGGGAAAAAGATCTGTTGACCATCGTTCATGAGCGCGAGCGATATTTCCTGCCGCAAATCGAGACCAAGATCATGAACGAAGGCTGGGCGAGCTTCTGGCATCGCGAAATCCTCAACAGCTTACATCTGCCGCAAGAGCTGCATCTCGAGTTTCTCGTGCGGCACAATCAAGTCGTCCGGCCATTTCCGCGCGGTCTAAACCCCTATTATCTCGGTCTGCGCCTATGGGACGACATCAAGCGTCGCCACGACGATCCGACGCCGGAAGAAATCGAGAAGTACGGCAAGCCGACGAAGACCGGTATGCAAGCGATTTTTGAAGTGCGCGAAGTGGACCGTGACGCCTCTTTTCTTCGTCGTTTCCTGACCGAAGAGTTGATGCGCGATATGGACATGTTTCAGTATGAGCCGCGTGGCGAGGAACTGGTGGTGTCCAAAGTATCGGATCGGGAGGGCTGGCGCGAGGTGAAAGAGACCCTCATCAAAAACGTTGGGCTGGGTACCATACCAGTCATCAAAATCGAAGACGCCGACCATGGACATAATCGTGTACTTTACATGAGGCACCACCACGACGGACGCGACTTGCAGTTGGAGTATGCCGAACGCACGCTGGCGTACATTCAGAGACTGTGGGGGCACGAGGTCATGGTAGAAACGGCAGTGAATGGTAAAAAAGTACTGCTCGCCTATAGCGACAAAGGGTTTGCCGTCAAAGAAAGATAGTATATTATAATCTTACGCGTCCGTATGCCATTGGCATGCGGATTTTCTTTTTTGCGGGTTTTTGTTATAAAAGAAAGCGAGGTGAACCATGAAAGAAAAACGCATGTTTTTGGGCGCAGATGATCCGCAGAAAATTGTGTTACAACCGGTTTTTTACAGGTCGCCTTTAGTTGTTACCTCACCAGTGGAGGCGCCTAAGGAAACCTGTCTGTATATAGAAGGACCGAAAGATCATCTGGAATTTTTGTTTCCGCACCTTGTTAACCTTGTAAAACAAGCGCCTGTTGATCCACAAAATAAATGGGGAACATGGACAGGTGTCACGGGAGGTTACGCAACCGGTAGGATTACTCTTTTTTATCGGTACGGCGCATCTCTGCTTGATACCATGATTTTGTTGGAGCATCATTTTAGACGGGATATTGTTTTTTACCGTGACTTACGTCTTGCGGACACTTCTTTCCTTGAAGTGTTTTTGAGCGGCAGGAATTCTCGTTGGTATGACAAATTTCCGCTTACCCGGTTGCCCGATGGGCTTGAAGCAAATGGTTCTGTTGAATTTCCGCAAAGAACCGTGAGTGTATAATTAATTCCGCAAGTAATAACCTTGCGGATTTTCTTTTTCAGTGAAGAATGCTACAACGGGGATGTGGATAAAGAAGAAAAAACATATATTCATGTGGGGAGTTCTGCTGAATTAACGGGTGCTCATAGGCGGATATACCGGTTTTTTGAGGTTCTGCCGGGCTTACTGAGTTGGGGCACGCTTATAGGGATGGTTCTCCTGAGCTGGCAGAAGCCGTTGTGGGCTGCCGTGTTTATTATTGTGTTTGATTTATATTGGCTCATCAAAACAGTTTTTCTTTCGGTTCACCTTCGTATAAACCATAGGCGTTTGAAACAGCATATGGCTACGGATTGGGAGGAGAAGTTACTTGAATTAGAATCGGATCGCGTTTCAGGAATCTATCAGCTTGTTATTCTCCCGTTTTATAAAGAAAACGAAGGAGTGGTTCGGGAAACACTGGAAGCGCTTGTCGCGAGCCGGTGGCCGAAAGAGCGGATGCTTGTTGTGCTTGGCAGGGAAGAACGCGCCGGGGAGGATGCGCGGGAAATTGCAACGCGTTTGGAAAAGGATTTTCAGACGGTATTTGGAGGGTTTTTGGTTGTCACACATCCGACTGATATACCCGGAGAACTTCCCGGCAAAGGGTCAAACATCGCGTTTGCGGCGCGGGAAGCTGTTTTGCATGTAGTCGATACGCGCAAAATTCCATACACGGATGTGCTTGTTTCCGCGTTTGATATAGATACGCGCGTGTATCCGGATTATTTTTTGTGCTTGACATATCATTTTCTTACCGCCGCAGAGCCGCATCGTTCATCGTTTCAACCTGTTCCTGTATATAACAACAACATTTGGGAAGCACCCGCACTCTCGCGCGTGGTAGCAACTTCCAGCACGTTTTGGCAGATGATGCAACAGGAACGCCCGGAACGCCTTACCACATTTTCTTCCCATTCCATGAGCTTAAAGTCGTTGGTGGATGTGGGATATTGGCAAAAAAACATAGTATCCGAAGACTCGCGCATTTTTTGGAATCACTTGCTCTATTATAGCGGGAATTATCGCGTGGTTCCGCTGTCGTATCCGGTTTCACTGGATGCCAATATTGGCAAGAATGCATGGCAGACTATTCTGCAAGTTTACAAACAGCAGAGACGATGGACGTGGGGAGTGGAAAATATACCATACCTCTTGTTTGGTTTTATGAAAAACAACACGATGCCTGCGCGCTTGAAATGGTATTACGGCGCTATTCAACTCGAAGGTTTTTGGAGTTTAGCCACAAACCCGCTTTTGATTTTTATGCTTGGATGGTTGCCTCTTGCGCTGGGAGGAACTGCGTTTAATGAGACACTCCTTTCTTATAACCTGCCTCGCATGACGCGCACGCTTATGATTATTGCCATGTCGGGACTTATCGGATCCGCGCTTATTTCCTTGTCACTCTTACCTCCGCGTCCGCCGCATTATGGCTGGAAGCGTAATTTGGGAATGGTATTTCAATGGTTGTTGGTGCCGGTTACTATTGTGATGTTCGGGGCGATTCCGGGATTAGAAGCCCAAACTCGCCTCATGTTGGGCGGCAAGTGGCGGCTCGGGTTTTGGGTAACGCCAAAATTTAGGAAGTAAGGCCGAAATTAGAGTTTGAACTGCTCGGTTTTGACTATCTTCCTCGGAGGATGTACACTGCCTTTAAATTCATAAATGAGTCCTAAGGGGGGTTAGTATGCAACTTTTCTGTATGTGGTGTTGGTGTTTCCGCATCATGGGAGTCCTGGTTCTTACGCTGGCGGGAGTGACTTTTTTGCTTGAGATTATACTGACGATCTTTGGTAGAGGACATCACATACTAGTAAGCGCAGTAATGATATTGTTTGTGCTTGCTGGTTGGTTTTCGTTTCGATATGCAAAGGGTATCAGTCTTTTTCTTTGGCATAATTATCAATAGTCAGGACTCGTGATTGTTTTTTACATAATCCTGTTCTGGGTTTTGGGTGCTCCATTTATTTAGCGGTTGAACCGCTTAGGATTGCTTAGGTGCCTGATTTTTGGTATGTTTAGATAAATTCAAAGAAGGAGAGCACAATGGTTGAACATGATAAAGACTTTTACAGTCCGCGGAATGTGCTAGAGCGAGAGGAACAGGCGTATCAGGGTCACAAGACTAAATGGGATGAAGTGTACAAAGGAGAATGGATTGCTGTACACAACGGTGTAGTGGTAGCTCATGATAAAGAAAAGGGTGCTGTTCTTAAATCTCTCATTAGGAAGCAGAAAGAATCAGGTCGGTTCAGGTCTTATCTTATTCATATCGGTTATCCATTAGTCAGTGTACGAGGACCTACTACCCTCTGGCTTGGTAAGGCAGTAAGGAGTTGATTTTACTCAAAATGCAACTCCTGTTGCTCAATATGCCGTATCCGTTCTTGTAAGAGCGGATATTTTTTTAGCTCAATATCTTCTTCAATAAGATTTCGCGCTTCTTCCCGCGCCGCCTCAACCAGTTTGAGATTTTTAAGCGCATCCATGGCAATATCAGAAACTCCCCACTGGGACCCGCCGGAGAGCTCCCCCGCGCCGCGAAGCGCCAGGTCATATTCAGCAAGCTCAAATCCGTTGCGCGCCTTCTCAAGCGCTTTTAGGCGTTCAAGTGTTTTTTGATTTTTCGAATCAGTAAACAAAAAACAATAGGATGTTTGTCCGCCCCTGCCTACTCTTCCGCGAAACTGATGCAACGAGGCCAGACCGAAACGATCCGCGCCTTCAATAATAATGGCCGAAGCATTGGGAATATCGATGCCAACCTCGATGACAGAGGTAGACACCAGAATATCTATTTCTTTTTTTCGAAACGATTGGACAATTTTTTCTTTCTCCACAGGCTTCATTTTGCCGTGGAGCATGGCGATCCGAAATTCAGGGAATATATCTTTGGCCAGGCGTTGGTATTCGTCTTTAACCGCTTTGATCTCGGCACTGCGCGCGGAATCATCTTCTTTGGTCTCGATCTTGGGGCATATCACGAAAACTTGTCCACCGGATGCAATGTTGGTGCGGATAAATTCATAGGTAACAGCGCGTTTGGCAGGTGGCACTATTTTGGTGATGGGGCGCGTACGTCCGGGTGGCATCTCGTCCAGAAGCGAGAGCGACAGGTCTCCGTATATGGTAAGTGCGAGAGTTCGGGGGATAGGAGTGGCGGTCATGGAGAGAAAGTGGGGCGTTTTGCCTTTTTGGGCGAGCTGGGATCGTTGCTTTACACCAAAGCGATGTTGTTCGTCTACTATCACAAGCGCGAGATTTTTGCATACTACGGATTTTTGGATGAGCGCGTGCGTGCCGATAAGTATGTCTATGGTGCCGTCTTTGACCCAGCGCAAGAGTTGTGGTTTTGCAATATGCGTCGAGCCTGACGGATCAACTTTAGAAGGGAACTTGCGGCATTCAGACGAGGTAAGAAGCCCCATAGTCGCGCGAAAATATTTGAGATGTTTGCAAAATTCTTCAAAGTGCTGGCGGGCTAAAATTTCGGTCGGCGCCATGTAGGCGACCTGATACCCGGCGCTGTGTACCGCCAGAGCCGCGAGTACCGCCACGAGCGTTTTACCTGACCCGACATCTCCTTCGAGAAGTCGCGCCATGGGGTGTGGTCGTGAAAAATCTTCCAAAATTTGGCGGGTGGATGTTTGTTGGGCGCCGGTAAGAGTGAATGGGAGTCTGGCAGTGAGCTCGTCTAGGCGTTCACGGGCGGGTGGAATGATGTAAGACGGCTCGGCCTCGCGAAGTTTTTTGTCGCGGGCGCGGGAGAGTTGGATCAAAAATATTTCCTCAAACGCAAATCGTTTGCGCGCGGCTTCCGCCCATGCGGCAGATGACGGCGCGTGAACATAGCGGATGGCATTTTCAAACGAAGGCAAATGAAATTTTTTCCTTATTTCATGCGGCAGAGGATCAGATAAATGAGGTGGCAAAGAAGAAAGAATTTGCGTTCGCCATTCTTCAGCAAGATAGGGCGAGACGCCCCGAATGCGCGGATAGAGCGGAGTGAGCGCGTCTTTTGATGCGGCTTCATCAGTTTGTATTATATGTTCAGTTACCGGGATGCTTATCATGGGGTTTGCAAGAAATATGCCGCGTTTATTTTTGTGCACTTTGCCGGTAAGGGTAACCTGGTCGCCTTGTTTGATGCGGGAAGATGCCGCGCGCGAAAACCAAATAACACGTAGTGTCCCAGTTTCATCGCGAATAATAGCTTCGGTGAACGCGGCTTTCGTGGGGAACATGTTCTTGCCCGCGATTTTTTCCACGGTACCGCATACGAGTGCTTGAGCGTCTGGAGTGAGCGAGGAAATAGTATCGGGCGCGCCCGCGTTTATGTAGCCAGCAGGAAACACCATTAAAAAATCGCGCACCGTTTCGATGCGCGCGATTTTGAGCGCGAGTTTGTAGTTTGATTTTAACGCAAGCACGCGCGCGAGTTCTTGATCCAAAATGTTCATACTACCACGATACCCGTTGTGCCCATTGTTCGCTAGATGTGAACGTTTTTTCAAGACATCTTGCGTTTTATATATTTTTATGCTTGCATGGGTTCAGTATGTTTTTGAAAGGAGATGCGGTATGGACATGAAAAGAGTGTTAGGGGCGGTGTGTTTCTCGGGAATGATTACTGTCATTTCTCTTATAGCGGCAGTCGGGTTGCTTGATATGATCTTGCATATTGGCGCCATAATGACCATTCCAGTGCAAGATTATCACAGGATCATATTTGTTGGCGGCGGGACTTTCTCGCTTATTTGGGCGGCAGTTGCCGTTTCAGTTTATAGGCATCCGACAAGCATAAGTATATGGGATGCAAATCTCTAATGGAGTAACAGTTTTGTTTACAAAGCCGTTTCGCATGTGTGCGCAAACGGTTTTTTTATTCCTTTCTGGCGCAGTATTCTTGTTACTTTGAATTACGAAACACACCCTCATCCGATGACCGCCACACGAATTGATAATGAGTTGAACAAGATGTGTTAAAAAACAAAGGTACTTGCGCATGCAAATCGATGGGAGGTCATCAGATGAGAGGAATACATGTGTTTCGTAATTCACGGTGAATTAGTCCGAACGCATTTCGGCGCAGGTGGGGAACCACACCGATGACAATTTTCCGTCTGAGGCGGATCTGCCTCTGGCAAGCAAGTTTTTCTTTGGCGGCATTCAACTATGAAAACACTACTCCCAAATTCGTTTTTTATTAATCTCTTCCTTATCTCGAAATGCTTTTTCCAAATCCACGTCGAAGTGGTTGCAAATGTCCAAAAGGTAGATAAACACATCGGCAACTTCGTGATCAAAATGAAATTGCTCGGAGTTCTTGTCAGTTTTCATCTTTTGGGTTTTGCGCGCGGCTTTCGCCATCTCTCCACACTCCTCAAGAAAAAGCATAAACATTTCCGAAACAGTTTCTTTGTCGAAGCCACGCTCTTTTACCAAATCCGCAACATAGTTTTGAAAATCGCGGAGAGTTGGATTGTCTTTGAGAATCAAATTACTTTTATTCATTTTGGCGGAGATTTTAAATCTTTAAGTAATTTCTTAATGAGGGCTTGTAAAGCCATGGTCTCTTTTTTGGTCAAATTTTGTGCCTCTAGATTTGAAAAGTTTTGTTTAAGCTCTGCGATTTTCTCTTTTGATATGTCTGAAATTCCAAGAGTTCCAGCAGCAGTTTTTCTCAAAATTTCTTGCGCTTCTTCGGAAATTTCACTAGAAAAAGTTTTTATTATTTCAGCAACGACAATGGGTAAATTTTTAAGTCGAGCATACGCCATCTCGGTTGCAGCACTTTGCCCTACATATCCATCAACATCAACCACATACAAAAAATCCGCTTTGCGTATTTCTCGCATAAAATCCATTTCAAGTTTATGTGGTGGTTTGTTCGGATCGTCAGTTGCGAGAATAATAAACTCTTCATCCGGATTAATAGCTTCTTTCGTGGTTGGTGCAAGAACTTTTACATCAGCTTTTTCAAAACCCTCCAACGCTTTGCCGATTTGTTCCATGTGCTTTCGAAAGCTACCAGAAATAACGGTTTCTGGATTTTCAGCAAAATTTAATGTTTCTTTTTGTTCCATAAGGATTAAAAAATTTTCTTTCCCCAATATATGGTTTTAAGTTTTTGAGAAATCATAAATTCTGCGGTAATGCTTTAAGAATATCGTCAATGACGATTTTTGGCTTTTTATATAAAACGGGATGACCGCCTTTTTCGATAATCAACTTTGAATCCAGAGTTTCCTTATGTATTTCTTTCGCACGAGATATTGGTGTAACCCAAGTATCTTTATCACCCCAGACTATTATTAAAGGCATTTTCAAGCGATTATAGTCCACTACCAAATTTCTCGTCAAATCAATATCGCTCATGATAATTTTATCCTTGATGTTCTTGTTATCAATAAACTTCATTGGTGTTCCAAAGTACAAATTGATGAGTAATTTCTTTAAAAATCTTGGAACGAAAGGAGAAGGGAATATCTTTTTACGAAAATTTGCCCATGCATAGAGCCATGTCATATAGGAATTTTGGGGTCGTTTACTCACTACAGAATCCACAATGATTAGTGCTTTTGTAAAATCGGGATAAAGTTTTGCAAATGCGGTTGCTACGCCGCCGCCAAAGGACTGCCCCATAACGACTGACGGTTTCCAGTTTAGTGTATTTGCTAACTTAAAAATTATTTCTGCAAATTGTTCGTAATTCCAAACTGATTTTGGAGCATCAGAGCGTAATAGTCCGGGAAGTTCAGGCGCAAAAACATAAAAATGTTTTGCCAATTCCTCAACTGTTCCGGTTATACCAACATAAGAACCAAAAGAATCTATGCGAGAACCCCAACCATGCAGAAAAATAAGCGGTGGCTTATCGAGATTTCCGCCTATCCGATAAAAAATCTGCAAACCATCAACTGTAGTTTTAGAGTCAGTAATCATAATAAATCTTCAATAGGGAATTCAATACCTTAACGATTTTCGCCATCATTTGAACTCCCGGTCTTGTTAGAAAATCACCCTCAATTTTAGTTATAGCAAGTACGGTCCTTGCTAACTTAAAATTATCGAGGCGAAGGAGGTCCTGTTGTTCCCGATCTAGTGTAACAGAGACTTCTCAAGGAGGGTTCCATTACACCACTGCATTCTCCTTTCTGTACCAAATCCATCTGTCCAGCGCAAAAGTATTGTAGGGGATGATAGGTTATCTTTTCGCATTGTCCTTGCTGGTATAACTTGTATTGCTCCGCATAATCCTTTGGCTTCAGATTCGACTCACAATCACTTCTTAGCCACTCATCAGTTATCTTGTTACATTCGCTAACTTCTCCACCAGCTTGGAAAAGTTGTTTACTGGTATCAAGATCGTTCAAGTAATCACCGAAGTAAATTCGCGGAATTATCAAATTAAAAATAAGCAACCCTAATACAGGTATTAAAAGTAAACCGTATGATAACCAGTTACGTTGAGCTACGGGGGCTAAGATTTCACTTTTTCTTTTTGAGAAAATAATTACTTCTCCCATTCCTATCAGCGCCCCAAACGGCAATATAAACATTAGAAACAAACCCTCCCATCCTCCCAGGCTGTAAATATACTTACCCGTTATTAAAGAACTTATGGTGTGTTCTGTTGCAAATATCGCGATGAAAGTCAGGTATGTCCAAATTGCCCCTAAAATAAGGCCGATAATTTTAGAAGTTATGTTAAGTCTTTTTATTAAACCGTAAAGTAAATAAAAAAGATAAACAGGAATGACTATAAGAATTAGATATGTTATTTGCATATGATTAAAAAATTTTCTTCCTCCAAAATTAAAATATGGTTCCCTCCAGAGGCGGGCAGGCGAGCCGATGTTTCTCTCCGGGTTCTTTTGCGGTTTTGGTGACTATATTTAGTATAACATAATTTTTCCTTTCTGGTGCAGTATTCTTGAATTAGTCCGAACGCATTTCGGCGCAGGCGGGGAGCCGCACCGCTGGTAATTTTCCGTCTGACGCGGATCTGCCTCTGGTATGACAAGTTTTTCTTTGGCGGATTCGGATTCACTGAAATTCTAACGAATTTCAGTCTTGGCGGCAAATTCTTTGTTCGTTGTAAAAATGAAAAAGGCCCCGCGTGGTGATGTTGTTACCACGGGGGCTTTGAGTTGAGAGCCAAACGAGCTTGGCGATTTCAGGAAGCAATGTTGCGCGCTTCCGTTGTCGCTTTGCCGTTGGCCAGCGAGCGAGGGCGAACGAACAGAATGTACATCATGATCGTCTCGATCGCGAAGAACGTGATTGGTTGAGTGGCGTCCGCCAGAGTCCAGTGTGGGATTGCAATGACCGCGCACACGCACGAAACCCAGAAGGTTGTCCACGCCAACTTGTTCTCGCGACTTGGGTCTTTCCACGCCGACGTGAAAGTCGGAATGGAGCCGAGGAACACTACGCTCAAGCTCGTCACGATTCCGAAGATCGGATCGCTGAAGACTTGCCAGAGCACGATTCCGAGAACGGCACCACCGAGACAGAAATTGTCGAGCTTCGTCCAGCATGGTGTCCCGTACTTCAGAGCAAGCACAGCGACCACCCACGCACCGAGAACGGCACCAAGGATTTGGCCATTGACCGTATCCTTGAAGAACATTCCGGCAAGAGTGATGGTGTCCAAGCTCGCCCAGATGAGCCACGATGTTTTCGCCGGCTTCGTCTCTTTCCGCAGGATGGCGCGGATGTAGGGGACGAAAGCGACAACGAACAGCAGACCAGCGAGAATAGAGAGTATCTCTTTCACCGCGTCCTCCTTTTGGTTTGAGATTTTGAATCGCGTGTCCTACGCGACGAGGTCTAACTCGTTATGAGCAGCGCATTGAATATCTGTTAGCGCAACAAGCGGTATTTCAGTCACTCAATGCGCTGCTCATTTCAAAATCTCAAGGAAATTCGCTCGCAAATTTGCAAAGAACAAGAGCAAAAATTGATCTAAAACTACATCGACTTTATAGCAAATTTGTGTCAGTTTGTCAAGGTTTTTCAAAAACCCTTTATTTAAAGAGTTTACAGACTTTCTCCCTAATTCCTAAAACCTTTAACGACCGCTTGCTTTTTTAGAAATTCCACAATTTTTTCCATAATTCTTAATTCACGATTCATGATTAACTTTGTTGACTGCTTCCCTGTATTGACAGTAATCACACTCATTTTCCGCATCCGGAATTATTTCCGAATCAAGGCAAGCTTTTATATCCTCCAACACGCCATCCACCCAATCATCACTGCCTGTATAGGGAATAACTTTTATATCAAACTCTAATTTTGCGTCAAACGCTTCTTTGTCCGTACGGCCGTTGCAGTAGACAAAATACCCCGTGTCAGACACCACATGTTTGGCATGTGGATTGTGACGCAAGAGCCACTGGTAAATCTCCATCTGCCGTTTATAGCCCATTTGCCAATCGGCATCGAGCGTTACCTCCGCGTCTTTTGACGTACTTTTATAATCTACCACCAGTAATTCTTTTTGACGATTTATCCAAATATCATCTACCGCGCCTGTAACTAAAAAATTCGTGGGCTTGTGCAAGAACTGCACACCCTTAAAATTTTCCCGCCATTCGTCTATCATTTCATGCTGAAACGGCACCGCGTCTATGCCATAGTGCTCCATCAACGGATGTTTGGTGTTTGCGGCGCGGTGTATATCAAATTCTTTTTTTAATAGTTTATCAACCGCCGAATTCAAATTAAACGGAAACCCGGGTGGCCGCCCCACGCCACGCTTTCTATCAAGATAAAAACACCGCGGACACTCCGTGTATAACTCAATTTTAGAACGCGACAACTTAAAGGGAGTTTTTGATCCGGTAATGTATATGTTTTTTGTGCGCGTTGAGTTGTAGTATTGAGACATAAAAAATCAAGGTGATGACAATTCCTGTAAGCATCGCCCCACGGCTGCCGTAAGCGTCCATCCACAGTGGCCATCATCCTGACGTTCGCACACAGCTTGTTCATAGCACGCAAACTCGGACTTGTACTCGCATGTGGTAATAACATCACCATCCGCGCACACCTGCCCATTGCAACCGGTAACCATACAGCCACCGCGTTCTCGGCCTGTTTCAATATCTTCCTCTGCCGATTCTTTTGGCGTATCACGAAAGAGTACAGGGATTTCAATCGCATCATCATGTTCCGGCAACCCTGAAGGATTATCTTTTCGTAATATCAACGTGCCGTAGTTTTTATAGGCAGGCGCTTTGAATGTAAGTGTTGCTTTAAATGGCACAAATTCTTCCGTCATCCACTTACCCTGCGCCTCGGCATACCCTTCGGCAATAATTAACCCGTCCCAATCTACAAGCACAACCGGAAACGATGCTTCAAAATACCAACCGCCGCGGGCTTCTCCGGTAATCGTAATCGGACTTACAATCTCTTGGTTTGGCTGGGGATCTGAAACCCGAATAAGATTACTTTTATCCTTCTTATTATCAATCTCTTCAGTAAATGTTTGGCCATTAGGAGTCCGACATTGCCGTGGGTATCTTTCCGTTATGGGGTGGCCAGCTTCCATACATTCTTTGAAACTTGTAATGTGGATCGTCTCGCCATTGTTTTCAGGAAGCCCTATCTTATAGACAACCGCGCCCATGAGTAGCAATACTATAAGACCTAGGAAGAGAAAAAGTCGTTTTAGAGACATGTGCATGCATACAATTATATCACGGCGCCATAAAAAGAAAAAAGAAGAGGTTCAATGCACTCTTCTTGTGTTATTCACCACGAGACGTGGCGGATTTTTGTTTGGGGGTCGAATTTTTTCAAGCGGACGATTCCGTCGTTCTTTTTTTTGATTCACAGTCGGCTTTGTTTGCTGTCCGCGGTTAAGACCTGCCAAGTAGGTATTTTTAATAAGCAACATACATCCTACGGCACAGCCAACCAATAAAACAAAGGTCAAAAAACCGCTGAATACGTAAACAAAACTGCTCAACGAAGCACCCAAGACAACAAAGAAACCGAAAAGATAAAAAGATACAAGCTCTTCTCGCGCGTAGTCAGATAAACTTTCATTCATAGACAACTCCCTCCTGTAAGATCTGATTTAAACGTATACTAACAAATAGAAAATTGCAATCAATAGTATCATGCGTTTGGCGACCTGACCGCCATTATAGACAACCGTGAATTACGAAACACACCCTCATCCGATGACCGCCACACGAATTGATAATGAGTTGAACAAGATGTGTAACGTCTTGCGATGACCAAAATATGAAAAATAATAATAAAGAATTCAATATTGGGTCATCGCAAGACGTTATATTGTACTTGTGTATGCAAATTGATGGGAGGTCATCAGATGAGAGGAATACATGTGTTTCGTAAAAGAATTTGCCGCCAAAAAACTCCCCTTCAGCACAAGAAGGGGAGTTTTGTTCGTAACTGCTTCCTATTATCGCGCCTCTGAAATTGAAGCTTCTAATTCCATTTCAATATCGGCAAATTCTTGATCCAAGTTATCTAAATCCGTATCGACAAGCTCTTGTTCCAACACGCCTACAGACGCATCATCACTCAATGGTTCACTTCCGGTTTGTTCATTTTCTGACAACGTTGAATAGTAATACACGACGCCCAACATAAGGAGCGCAACTACGATAAAGATGAGAAAATTTTTGTTTATCATAAGAATATTATTCGTTATCCGGAACCAATTGCCCTTTTTTTATCTCAACAACAATTTCCACAAGAGCAACGTGTGCTTCACGCAGAGCCGCCTTTACATCTTCCAGCATTGCGCGCGCCTTACCAAACGCATCCGCAGGATTATCACTATCAGACGCCGCGCGCAATTCCACGCTAGCTGTACCCAGCGCGCTGTCCGCCTCGACAATGGCGGAACGCGCCTCTTGGAGAAGCGATCTCAATGCTGTTACATCAGCGCCGTCTTTCTCTAGGCGAGAAATCCTATCTTCAATCTTATCTGCCATGCTTCCCAGCCGTTCTATGGCTTGCTCCATCCGCTGCAGCATGCGTTCAACATGATTCTTGATATTCTCTTTGCGTTTATCGGAAAGATTCGCATGGCGATTTTGCCATTCTTGGGATAATTCATTGTGTCTTACTTTCATGGACTCACGCGCCTCTTCCTTGCGGATGAGTACCGCGCTACGACGATCCTCAAAGCGCGCGCGCATTTCTTGATACCGCTCTTCCATATCCTCGCGTTGCTTCATCATGCGAACATCACCGTCATCTCCGCGATTTTCCATGCGCTCTTCACGCGCCTCCATGCGTTCTTCCATCCGCAATCGTCCTTCATTGGGTAACGGAACATCCTGCGCAAACGTAATACCAGCCCCCATACTTACCAATAAAATAAACATATTTGTTGCGTGTAAAAATAAAAATTTCTTCATGGGTATAGTAATTAGGTTAGTATTATGATATACGACCTTCATAAGGAACTATATAATACATCATACTATCATTACAAAATTGCCGTCAATGAACAAAATTATGCGCATTCTTGCTATCGAAACTTCGTGTGATGAGACGGCTATCGCCATCATCGACGGCGGAGATGACAAAAAACACCCCCAGTTTTTGGTGCGATCAAGTATCGTCTCATCCCAAGTTGCCATTCACGCGGCTTGGGGCGGGGTGGTACCCAATATCGCCAAGCGGGAACATCAGAAAAATCTGGTGCCCGTTTTACTCCAAGCATTAGGAGAAGCAGATTTTTTAGCATCTAGAAACAAGAGGCAAGAGGCAAGGAAAAAATCGGGCGTCGTTCTTAATTCAATCTTGGAACGCGAGCCCGAACTTCTCGAACAATTCAAAAAAAACATAGCACCACTTTCTACTCCCAATATCGACGCTATCGCCGTTACGCAAGGCCCCGGGCTCGAACCCGCGCTTTGGGTGGGCGTAAATTTTGCGCGTGCCTTGAGTTATATATGGGCAAAACCGCTCGTCGGCATCAACCACATGGAAGGACATGTGGCCGTCGCTCTCTTACATGCAAAAATAAAAAATAAAAAACCTCTACCGCCTATAGCCTATAGCCTTGAGCTTATACGCTACCCTGCCATTGCATTGCTAGTTTCGGGTGGGCATACCGAGCTCGTACTCGTGCAAAAACCATTTCATTATAAAGTAGTCGGCGAGACGCGGGATGACGCGGCCGGAGAGGCGTTCGACAAAGTAGCCAAAATACTCGGCCTGCCCTATCCGGGCGGCCCCGAGATTTCACGCATGGCAGAAAAAGGCGACGCTACGACATTTGCCTTCCCCCGTCCGATGATGAGCGCTCCTAATCTTGATTTTAGCTTCTCGGGGCTTAAAACCTCCGTGCTCTACAGTGTGCAAAAACTCAAAGAAACAAAATTGCTCACCGCCAAAACAAAACGCGATATCGCGGCGAGCTTCCAGGAAGCGGTGGTAGAGACACTCACGCGCAAAACTCTCAAAGCCATACAGGCCACCAAGGCAAAAACATTCATTCTTGGAGGTGGCGTCGCGGCCAATACGGAACTTCGTGGCCGCCTCAAAAAAACAATTTCCGAAACAAACCCCACCATGCAAATCTATCTCCCCGCCACATCTCTGACCGGAGACAACGCACTTATGATAGCCACAGCCGCCTACGCAAAACTTCTCAACAATAAAAACATACTGACCAAAAAGTCTTCGCGCATTCTCTGGAAAATCATGCGCCCCGAGGCACATTTAAGAATCGGTGAATAAAAGGTATTGACCCAAGCCAAGAGATTGCTCTGTAGTAACTCTGATGGGATGGCGCGTTAGAGAAATGCAGTCACTCATCACCCACCCCCATCGTGCTAAATCTGTCTGCAATTGCTTGTGCCGTAATACGCATGGGATCAATAAACAAAAGAGTGTCTTTGTATTCATCAGAGAGTTCATCAAAAAAGAGTGAGAGCTCCGTGCACCCTAACATGACCGCATCTATACCTGGCGCATACAGAAGCCTCAAAAGCTCCCGCATTCTTGTTATTGCTTTTTCGCGTTCACCCTTTTTCACCGCATAGATACTACGCATAACTTCCCGTTGATCTGCGACGCTCGGCATAACCAAACATACTCCACAACGAGAAGAGCTGTCCTCAAATATATTCTCGCGAATAGCTCCGTCGGTTGCCAGCACAAGTACGTTTCGTATACCAGTCCGTGAACGAATGAAACGCTCGGTCTCTGCGACCAAACTCACTATGGGCACATGAACCATACTGGCTATTTCGGAAAAACGCGCGTGCGCAGTGATACAAGGCATGACTAACACGCTCGCTCCCGCTTTTTCCAACACGCGCCCTGCTCGCACAATTTCTGCCATGTATGACACCCCGCCGTCCACCGCAAGAGATGCGGTCCTGTCTGGAATTTGAGGGTTGGTAAAACAGATCACAGGCATGTGATCTTGATCCTTCCGAGCATTGACAGCTTCAATGAGAAGTTTTTGGAAATGTACGCCCGCAAGGGGCCCCATTCCCCCAATAATACCTAACGCAAACTTTTTATTCACTATTTCAAGCATGATTTTGAAAATGCCTCTCTAAATACCTACTCACATTTCCATAGAAGATACGCTCTCTATCGCCGTTTGAAACACCGACCTCCGCAAGCTTGCGCGCAAGATCATTCATGCGATCAACATGCTCAAGCCCGCTTACAAGCCCGCTCGTGATTCCGCCGAAATCGCTACCAATAGCAACGGTATCGACCCCGGCAACTTCAACGATGTGCAATATATGCCTTACCACATCATCAATGGTCGGGCTACCAGATGGATTGATATATTTACCAGAAAAAAATACGCCGACAATGCCGCCTGCATCCCGAAGGGCAACGAGTTGCTCATCTGTAAAGTTCCGTGGGTGTGGTGCGAGAACGTATGAGTTCCCATGCGTAACAATCGGCGGCACGGTAGATATTTCCAGAACATCATAAAACCCGCGTTCATTTATGTGCGCCAAATCTATTATCACGTGGAGATTGTTTAGTTTTTGCACGATCTGTTTCCCGAAATCAGAGAGTCCTATTCGCTCCTTGAAAGATGCGGCTGAAGTTGCAAGTGCGTTATCTGCGTTCCATACAAGCCCCAAAGAGCGGAGCCCGAGATTTGCCCACTCTTCCAAATAGTTTTCCGTCTGCGGAGTAAGAGCATCGGCCCCTTCCACGTGCAAAATAAATCCGGTCTTTTGAGAGGCCTGCATATCAACCAAATCTGTTTTGGTAGAAATGGTCACAAACGCACTTTTTTCTAAACCCCGATACCAAGCTATGTCTGTCTTTATACATTCATGAATCTTGGCAGGCACAGAGGCTCTTTTAGGATCAATAAAAACAGAAGCAAAAAACAGCCGGTTATTTTTCCTCACCGCCTCCATATTGGTTTGGCTTGCATCGCCATCGCGTACATGTGAGACAAGATCCACATGTAAATCAATGAATTTTTTATGTTCCATACGATCAAAATTATATAGTAAGGCTAGAGCAGGCGTATCTGCTCTAGCTGGTTTCTTTTTCTTCATTTCGTGAGGAGATTTTTTAATCTATTGAAGCGTATCCCCATATCACGGAATGTCATAGACATATATGCGTCCGGCACCTTGAGCTTGGCGCCGGCAAGGGTCAGATCATGTTGAGTAAAAAAGTCCGCGCGTGCGATATCATACGCGATATCACACGGAAGTCCTGGGAGCGACTCTCGCACTTCTTGTAAACGAGTGTTTATCTCTCCCGCTATACGTTTGCGTTCCGCATGATCAACTTGCGACATGCCTTGTTCATGAGGCAACGGCAGAGAATTCCGTTTACGATCCTGGAGACAGAATAGCTCCTCAACTGCGTCAAGAAATGTCGGTTTCTCCGCCACAAGACCGCCGAACCGAAAATCCGCTGTAGGCACAACTTCGAATGTGAGACCCGGCACATTTTTTGCAATCGGAGCTTTCATTGCGCGCGCCCACATATTTTTCAAATCCCACAAAAAGTCTCCTCCGAATGTGTAGCGCACCATATCCGGCCCCGAAAGATCAAACACGTGGTCGTGATCCGTCATCCAAAAGCTCGTCATGAGCTGTATGACGAACAGAAGCGACAAACGAGGGACCGCCCCACCATGCTTTTTCGTCACACTCCCCTCTCTAGTAACCAACTGCACCAGTTCCTCCAAAAGCTGTACGGCTCGCCCTCCTAAATCTGCGGTTGAGAAAACCACCTTCGGCGAATGCTGGCACCCATGCGCCAAACATACCGCCCCGTCGATGTATAATGTCACCATACATCCACACGGCAAAACATATCGATCGAATGAGGCGGGATATTTGCTCGCGATGAACTCTATCAGCTTTTCCACTCTATCTCGCGCCGTTCCGAGCAAACACTCCGAATCAGTATAAACCAAAGTGGGGAACAGACTCTTGAAAACCTGGTAATGATGTTGGGCAGGAGTCTTTTCACCATAAGAAGTCCCGTAAGGCACTAAGAGCCCATCTTGTCCATCGTCTAGAATTCTTTTTTGCCATCCCCCTTGTATTTCTACTGCGGGATGATAATTCGAATCTTTAGCGAACACGGTGCGATCAAACTGAGCCACTGGGATACCAATAGCCGCAAGAAACAAATTAGAGGGGTACTGATTTCCTACATGCGCCGTGCGAAACACCGCGAACCCACGCTCCTTGAATTCCAAAAGATCCAATGGAGTAACATCATCGCATACTCTTGCCTTCATAACAGATTCTCCTTCCGTGGTTGTGATTTCAGTTACGTCTGACCCTATGACAAAGAACTAAAAGCCCCCGGTGATTCCGGGGGCTTGTCTTAATTCTCCGTTTTAAGGTTACCTATGCTCTCATAAAACCGTCTGAAGAACTCAAACAAACTCCCGGCTGTGTGCCGGTCTTAGTCGTCCATTTCATATGACGATTTGTTTGAGCTACAAAATTCATACTATGTACTATACCAAAATCAGTGTACCAATGTCAAATTTGTAATTCGTATAACTGGAAAACCCTGCGCCCCGAGGCACATTTAAGAATCGGTGAATAAATTAGGACTTGAACCGCTGAGTTAAAAACGAAGACAATTTGGTCGGGTGACTATGAATTACGAAACACACCATCATCCGATGACCGCCACGCGAATTGATAATAAGTTGAACAAGATGTGTAACGTCTTGCGATGCCCCAATTTGGTCATCGCAAGACGTTATATTGTACTTGCATATGCAAATCGATGGGAGGTCATCAGATGAGAGGAATACATGTGTTTCGTAATTTAAAGACGGGTTGTTTTTTCGTCTTAGACAAAAAGAAAAAGCACCACGTCTGCGTGATGCTTTAAGTGTACGGGGAGGCGAGGGCGCAACCCTCCAATTGGATAGACCATATAGTCACTTGCACCCTCGCCCCTTTTGGGTAGCCATGACCCACGATTGATTTAATCACGCATCATCTTGGCTACCACAAAGAACAGGAGTATGGCGGAGGACATCACAATGATTGGTTTGTTCAACATCATTATTGTCCTCCGCCCGGGGTTGCCATTGTCTCAATTGGGTTTATCAACAGCAGCGTTGGCAACCTTCAAAAGATAAAAGGGGAGACCCAGGCAACATCTTTTTTGGATTAACCACCTGTAACATTGCCTAGGCATTGTTGAGCGACTATTACGAAGATTGGTTCTCTCACCAACATGTTTAGTCGCTCAAAACTCTATTTCTTCTTCGGATTCCTCCTCGGGCTCGCCCCTGCGCCGCTTGGGAATTTCTTCCTCAAGGTACGCCCGTAACCCACCCACGAGCTCACTATCCACCCGAACCATGTATTCAGGCCAGCGCGAGGAAACGTACCAACCCTCTGCGTCTCTTCCCGCCTCGAGCGCTGTCCAAAGGTCCCAAATGTAATTGAACAGCTGGGATCCTGTCCAGCGTTTCGCCCGACTATCCAGATGTTTGAGGGTAAAATCGTACATCGTGCGATCCCTCCCTTTCCTATCTTTGATGATGCGCGCCACGACATCAGGATGAGCCTGAAGTTCCCGTGCCTTTTTCCAATAGTACAGATCGCGCCACACATGTTCGTAGCGCGCCACCTGATCGGTTGACCAAAACCACATGGCTTGGTACAGGTGGAGATTACACGAGAGTTCTTCCCCCGCTTTGCGCTTAGGAAAGAATCCATCCTTAAGACCGAACCGCGCATAGGAGCGAAGATCACTGGCCGAAGGAAAACGTCGAATATCCCCAATTTCGCCAATAATTACTCCTCCGAGTGCTGGACCTAGACCCTTCACCCCGGGTAGCTTGGAATTGCCGTTTGCATGCAACGTCTTCCAAATAGGAAGGTCGCCGATGAGTTCAAGGATATACTTTTCAAGCTTTTCTTCCTCTTCCTTTGCCGCAACGATGAATCGCGGTTGGGCATAGTGCCCCATAACTCCTTGCAACCTTTGCTGAAAGGAAGAAGGGAGCAATGCACGGAGGCTTTCCAATGCGCCAGCGATCTGCTCTACTAACTTCCTGTTATGAAAGAGGTCCTTTACAGCCTTTTTGATGAGGCTAATAAGACCCTCTGACTCCACTGGTAAGATATACTGCGCATCCCTTAGCCCCGCATGGAAACGCAGCTGCATGGGTTTACGCAAGTCCTGAATTCCCAGTCGCTCGCGTGCAAGTCCCCGTGCTAACAGAATGGAAGGATCAATGGGCGCTAAAGGGTAAAATGCACTCTCATCTTGGCCCCAAGCGTTTGTGATAGCTTCACACCGTTCCCCAGGTGAAGATTTCGGCTCAACCTGGGTTAACGCATAAAGCCGACTAATGGGGATTCGTCGGACATCCAATCCCAAATCCGCCGCCCGCATAAACAAAGCCTGGCCGCTTCCTCCCATGATGCCGAAGATGAGCGTCTTGTTACCTTCAAGTTGATGAAAAAATTCGAGCCGCTTTTCAACGGCACTTCGCTTCTTTTCATCAATCCCCGCAAGCCATTCGTCGATATTTCGGCCTGCGATAATTTCAAGCCCCTTTGCCGCTAAGGCAGGCGACGAGAAGCAACGCAACTCACCTCCTGCGAATACAAACACTTCGTTCTTTTTTGAAGGAACGATACTGACGATACACTGGTGCTCCATTTCTTGCCTCCTTAATCAGCATATTGGTTCCAGGTAGCATGAATTTATCACAAAAATAAAAATTTGTAAAGACCAAAAGAAAAACCCTCGCAATAAGGAGAGTTTAAGGAAGGCGAGGGCAGCGCAGTGCTTGGATAAACCATTAGGGTTTTTGCACCCTCGCCTCTTTTGGGTAGCCAATAGTAGCATTGGCTTGATCAATCCTTTATTTGGCTACCACAAAGAACAGAGCGGGGGCAAAGGACACTGTAACGATTGGTTTCATCAAGCGAGCAATTGTCCTTCGCCTTGTTGAGCGGCTACGATCTTAGTTGGTTTTCTTAATATCTCCGTTAGCCGCCCAATGTGAATTTAACTACTACCAAAATCATAAAATGATGTCAACAAATTGTTTGTATAACTGGAAAACTCTACGCCCCGAGGCACATATGAGAATTGATCAATAAAAGGTATTGACCCAAGCCAAGAGATTGCTCTGTGTTAACTCTGATGGGGGCTAGCATGCCGAAAGTTGCGCAGAGCAGCTCAATAAAATTTTTATGTATTCTAAATACGGAAACGATCGTTTTTCCCTGTTCTCCTATGCGCAGAAGTTTCTTGTTTGGGTAACCTCAACAGTGTTTCGTCATCATCGTATTGTACCTGAGAACTACCCCGTACATCCGACATACTGTATTCATACTCTTTGTCCATTTGCCTATGCTTCATTCGCATGGCCACCCGCGGCCAGTACCGCAATGCGTGATGCTCTAAATAGGCCACTGTTTCTTCGGCAGGTGATAACTTATATTTTTCCTTTGATCCTTTCTGTGCGGCTATTTCGCGGGAGCTTCTTATCTCTTCACTAACAGTTTTAAATGCCTCAATTCCCTTTTTTAGTAACCTTATATACTCTTCAGAAAAAACCTTAGATTCTATCTCCGGAAGGATCTTTTGATACTCAAAATCCCATTGCCCTCCTTCAGCTTTAGACTCTAGTTCCAACTGTGTGCTTCGCAAATAGTCATAGAGGCCTCCTTCCGATTGAGGTTTAAGAAGAGTAGCAAGTGTATCACTGTATGGATTACCCGTTTTTAAAAAAGCAAGTAGCTCATCTTTTGCCCTTACCTCCGCAATGATACGGCGTGTTCGTAAATAGTGTGTGAGGTTTTCTCTGGCTACCATCTCATTTTCCGGAGGTGTATGGAAATCATAATACTCCAAGGGCGCATACCCCTCCTTATTGTATTGTCGAAAGATCTTATGTATCGCGTGCTGTTCTTCATGAATCAAAATCGATTTAGCAGAAGAATACTTAATATCTTCAATATTCCGCAGTTTGCCATCTTTCCGATTGCTACTGAATAGACCCTTACTTGCGATAAGGGTTCCGCGCAATTCATACTGACGTGCCAGTGGGATACTTACTCCGCCGGAACTATCTGCTTCTGCAATTTCCTCTTCTCGAGGCAACATTCCATTTACAAATGACTGAGAATATATGAGAGCATAATCCCGTAAATCTTCACATGAAAAGAAAAGCGTCATGGGACCTGGGATAACTTCTACCCTACCAAGCGGCTCCTTGCCAAACACGTATGTAAAAAGATCGGAGGGTTCTGGATATTGCTCTATCGCACTAGCAACAGCAGTATGTTTTTTCCGATATTCCGCAAGAGCATACTCTACAAGCGTTATCTGCTGATCATTGAGGCGATGCTCTGACGTAAAATCTGCAATCATTTTCTTTATCACATCCTCAGAAATATTTGGACGCTGGCGGATCTCATGCTCCAGAGCTAATTGAAGACCAGCCGCGCCCTCTTGCTGATATGCCAATGTTTCTTTGAACCGCTCAAGCTCTTCTCTTTTGAGAGCAGCGTCGGGAATTGACTTAATACGATCCAGTTCAGTCTTAGGATAAAAAGGGGCAGTGTTCTTTTGAAACCCTTGGTCAGCAGGAAGCTCCTCATTTTCGTCAATGGGATATTGCTCATCAACCTCAACATCTAATTGCGGAGATCCATCAGCAGACATCTCTTCAAAGTTTTTCATGTGCTCAGTATATCACAGAAAACCCGCGCTCAATGCACGGGGTCAACCTCAAGCAACGAGAGCGGGTTATGCCAACGACATGGTTTGTTTGTGTTGATAAACACAATTGCAGGTTTTTTTACATTTTATACAATGAAGATTATGAATGCCTTAAAAGATATAATGACAAAAGAAGTAGTATCAGTTTTTGTTGATACACCTCTCATGGAGAGCGCGCGGATACTTGCCGAGCATAGTTTTGATGGTGTGCCGGTTATAGATCAGGATAAGAAGCTGGTAGGAATTCTTACCGAGTATGATCTAATAAGCAAAGGAACATCGGTGCATTTGCCAACGTTGCAAATTGTTCTGCAAGACATCAAGGTATACGACAAAGATAAATCAGCATTCAAAGAGACATTTGAAGAAATAGCATCTCTGCAGACACATGATGTTATGAACCCTGATCCCCTTACCCTTGAGGAGGATGCCACCTTTGAAGAAGCGGTTATTGCTTTTCGAGATCACCACAGAGTAAACCCCATTCCTGTCATCAACAAGAAAAGAGAGGTCGTTGGCGTAGTAAGCCGATACGATGTTGTAAAATCATTGTATGTGCCGAAAACATGAACAATACACGCATGTCGGAACCAATAACAAGAACAACAAAAAGCATACGCGGGCGAACTTCCTCTCTCCTTACCAAAGACCGCGTGGAAATGTTAAGCGACGGCTTGTTCGCTATTGTAATGACTATTCTCATGTTCGACATCAAAGTGCCTCTCTCTTTTTTTCCTCTTTCAGACTCAAGTCTTTATTACAGCTTACAAAGTCTGTGGCCCCTTTTTAGCGGTTATGTTGTAAGTTTTTTAGTGCTCTCCATGTTTTGGATGAGCCACCATGTGTTATTCCATGCCGTTTCCAAAAACGTGAACCGCCAGTTGATAACCCTCAATATGTTCTTTCTTATGTTTGTAGCGCTTATTCCATTTTCTACACACTTGTTGGGCGTGTATCATGAGTATAAAACCGCAGTGCTTGTGTATGGTTTGAATGTCATCATTATCGGTACGATGCTTCTTTCCATGTTTTGGTATGCTCTTTACTCGCGTGAAATTAAAAATGGCAGGCTCGCCGAACACACCATCCGCAGAATTAAAATACGTATCATGCTTCCTCCCTTGTTTGCGGCACTCGCCATTCTTGCTTCTTACTACTCTCTTTCCATAAGCCTTTTTCTATTCGCGTTTCCAATTATGTTTAACGTAATACCGGGGTCTCTTACTTTTTTTGAGCGGATATTTCAAAACCCGATTTCGTCATAAACTATCGGAACAAAACCTTTTTACAACAAGTGGGTTTTGCAGTACATTAGAAAAACCATGTCTGATTTCTCGAAACCCTACAACGCCAAAGACCACGAAGAACGGATGTACGCAAAATGGCTCGAATCCGGCTATTTTACGCCGGAAAACTTGCCGAATGCCGATAAGCGCGAGCCCTACACCATCATTATGCCTCCGCCCAATGTCACGGGCGTACTTCATATGGGGCACGCGCTCATGCTCACGCTCCAGGACATTATGATCCGCTATCAGCGTATGCGGGGCAAGCGTGCTCTCTGGCTCCCGGGGACGGATCATGCCGCCATCGCCACGCAAGCCCGCGTGGAAAAAGATTTGGTCAAGGAGGGCACCTCGCGCCATGATCTTGGTCGAGAAGAATTTTTGCGGCGCGTGGAGGCGTTTGCCAAAAAAAGTCACGACACCATCATCTCACAGGTCAAAACCATGGGAGCGTCCTGCGACTGGACGCGTGAGGCATATACACTCGATGAGGATCGCTCGCTTGCGGTGCGCACCATGTTTAAAAAAATGTATGACGATGGCCTGATTTACCGCGGTAACCGTATTGTAAACTGGGACCCCAAAGGTCAAACCACCATATCCGATGATGAGATAGTATATGAAGAACGCGCGGCCAAACTCTATACGTTTCGCTACAGCAAGGACTTTCCTATACCCATTGCTACCACTCGACCAGAAACCAAGATTGGCGATACTGGAGTCGCGGTACACCCGGATGATGTCCGTTACCAAGAATTTATTGGCAAAGAGTATGATCTTGAGTTTTACGGCGTGCCACTACACATAAAGGTTGTAGCGGACAAAGAGGTTGATCCGGCATTTGGCACGGGAGCGGTAGGGGTGACCCCCGCACATAGCCACACCGACTGGGAGATTGCCGAGCGGCACGGCCTCGGAGTCACGCAAGTCATAGATGAACAAGCACGCATGATGGTGGGCGATAATCCATTAACTGGTCAGAAGGTTGCTGATGCGCGTGCCACAATCGTGGAGTGGCTTGGCAGTGAAAACCTATTAGAGAAAGAGGAGGATATCAAACAAAACATCGCCACAGCCGAGCGCACGGGCGGGGTCATCGAGCCCATGCCCAAGCTCCAATGGTTTGTCGCGGTCAACAAAGAGTTTTCCCTCCCCCACTCATCTATAGAAGGTATTGCATCCGGAGCAAAAACTACACTCAAAGAGATTATGCGCCGCACTGTTGAGTCGGGACAAATAAAAATCATCCCGGAGCATTTTGAAAAAACCTATTTTCACTGGATAGAAAATTTGCGCGACTGGTGTATTTCGCGCCAGATTTGGTACGGACATAGGATACCGGTGTGGTATTGTCTCCCCTGTGCTGAGTTAGACACTCTAGGATATAAACCTGGAACTGGCGAAACTGTTGTGCCTAGGAGTGAAAAGTTAATTCCAATATCTGGGACTGAAACACCTACGACTTGTCCTAAATGCCATTCGACATCATTATCCCAAGACCCCGATACCCTCGATACTTGGTTTTCCTCCGGGATGTGGACATTCTCCACACTCGGCTGGCCTGAAAATACCCAAGACCTCAAACTCTACCACCCTACTAATGTACTGGAAACCGGCTACGAAATATTATTCTTCTGGGTAGCGCGGATGATCTTGATGACCGGCTACGGGCTGGGGGAGATTCCTTTTCGCACGGTATATTTGCACGGCACTGTTAGAGACGCCAAAGGACGCAAGATGTCAAAATCCTTAGGCAATGGCATAGACCCAGTTGATATTGCCAAAACATTTGGCGCCGATGCTGGACGCATGGCGCTCATAGTTGGCAATACTCCCGGCACCGACATGGCGCTTTCGGAAGATAAAATAAAAGGCTACAAACATTTTGCCAACAAAATCTGGAACGCAAGCCGATTTGTTTTGACGAGCATCGAGAATGCCGATCTCTCGCATGAGCCGAAACTCACCCCATCTGACACCGCGGCACTTGCAGAACTCCGCAGGGTTGCCAAAGAAGTTACCGATGATATGGAACAATTTCGATTTTATCTGGCGGCGGAAAAAATATATCACTACTTTTGGCACACATTTGCTGATACCATACTAGAAGAGGCAAAACTAACATTGCGAGGCGAGAGTGTAGAGGAACAGTTGTCCGCCAAGTGGACACTTCACACCATTCTCACCACCTCTCTCAAACTGCTTCACCCCTTTATGCCGTTTATAACCGAAACGGTATGGGAACAAGTGCCACAAAAAAATAAAACGATCCTTGTGGTAGAACCATGGCCTCATTCATAATGCAATAACATTTGTGGAAATAGGTTTTGCTACCCAACTTCTCTACGCATTCCTTGGCGGTCTTCTCCCCGCTTTGATTTGGCTGTGGTTTTGGTTGCGAGAAGACTTACATCCGGAACCAAAACGCCTTCTTCTGAAAGCATTCGCGGCGGGAGCTATTGCTATCCCTTTTGTGCTTCTTGCAGAAGCCATGATTTCATGTGCGGTAACCTATCTCTTTTCTCCAACGGCATCATTTGGATTTTGCGCAAGCTCCTCTACTCCACTCCGCGCTTTCTCCCCGCTTGCGGGACCTCTCCTTCTTATTGGTTTTGCGGCAACCGAAGAAATCATAAAATATATGAGCGCGCGGCAATTTGTTCTTAAAGGAAAAGACTTTGACGAGCCCGTGGACGCAATGGTATATTTAATAACAACCGCTTTAGGATTTGCCGCTTTCGAAAATATATTCTTTCTCATCCCTGCGTTCGCAAACACCTTGTTTGAGGGATTCATTGTATCTCACCTGCGGTTTCTCGGCGCAACCCTTCTCCATGCCGTAAGTTCCGGCATTGTAGGATATGTAATCGCCATTTCTTTTTACAAGGAATATATGCGCACGCGCTACCTCATGGCTGGTATTTTCTTTGCGACAACACTCCATGCCATCTTCAACATGTTAGTTGGAAATGCTGAAACGGGTGGCCTCAGCGAAGCGTTCGGTGTTCTTACCCTCACAAGTTTATTCCTTATTTTCGCATTTGACCGCGCAAAAAAAATAAAACATGCTTCTCGTTATCAGCAAATATCTCTGCCTCCTTCATCACAAAACATATGACAAACGAAAGACAATCGTTTTTTGAAAAACTCACTGGTGCTGTCTCCTATGATGACACGCCCGCAGAACACCTGTCTTCTGAAAACAATACTGCGCCTTCAGAAGAAACCGAAGAAATGCCTTCCGCCGATGCCAGAACCGCATCAGACGAAAGAACTACGGAAGAATGGCTTGATGAGATACATAATCATGAGGGCCAGCTTACGATAGATGTGTATCAAACACCCACACATGTTGTGGTGCAGGCTCCTATGGCAGGCGTAAGACCGGAAGATGTTGATGTGTCCATAAACAATGACATGATAACCATCCGTGGAAAACGCAATCAAAAAAATGAAGTTGGCGATGGTAACTATTATTACCGTGAGCTCTTTTGGGGACCTTTTTCCCGATCCGTCCTCATGCCTGATGAAATAGACTCCAACCGTACGGAAGCGGCGTTCAAAAACGGTCTTCTTACGGTCAAAATGCCGAAAGTGAACAAAGATGGCGTACGGCAGGTAAAAATCCAAGCGAAGGAAATTTGAAAACGCTTGTACGTAGTAACTTTTAAATTCATGCTTTACAATAAAAAACACCCTTGGGAGTGTTTTTTATTGTAAAGCCAATCCTTCAATCCAACCCATAATTTTATGAAAAAGATTGGTATCATTAACCCGAATAGCTAGCGTCCCATATTGTAATCTATTAAAAGGGCGCTTGTGTTGACTTGATTTGCTCACGCCATAATATGTTTTCTGAAATTTTTTCAATGATACGCTTGTTATTTTGTGCCAAAACTTTAAAAGCTCTTCTTCATTCATATGCTCGTATATTCGGATACTGGCAACAATTCTATTTTCCTCGACTTTACATATGTCTCGAAGAAAACGTAAAAACAAAGCAATAAGCGCTGGATCACTGTTCACAAAAGAAACAGGATGATTTGTAACTTCTCTTCCATTTACTTTCTTTGTCATTTTATATCCCTCTGCCCAATAAAGAGCGATCCCAATTAGTTTTAATTCTGACAGAGAGAGATTTATAATTTCTTTGCGGGCTACTGAACGAATTTTTTGCATACGTTGCACAGCGATGTGTGTTTGACGCTTGTTGTGTCGAATGAGGGCGGAGATAGATTTAACATAAGTCATCTTTCTTAATCGATTTCTTGCTTTGTTGGATAGTTCTGTAACAGAAAACCATCCAGAAAGCGTGCTCTTAGGAACGCCAAGTTGTTTTTTAATTTCACTATAACTCCGACCAGATAACCGCAGTTTTAGTGCCTGCTCATAATCATTTCGTACTCTCGAGACCATGTTCTTATTATACACATAGTTCGGTTTGCCTCAAAATTTATTATTGTGTATAATCTTAATCATGCCGCGGTAGCTCATTGGTAGAGCGCAGCCCTGAATCTTCGGGGCTTTCTATAGAAATATAGATTGAAAAACTGGGTGAACTCGGGGAAACTTCTATAATGAGAACAATCCCGAGCCAAGCCGGGGAGGGCATTGGTTCCTCGGAAGGTGTAGAGACTAGCAGGTGAGTCCCAACAATAACCCTGCACAAGCGCCCGGCTCCATACCCTTGTTTATGAGATAATTAAGAATGGAGATGAGATAGTCCAAAACAGCTCTTGGAAGAGGCTGGCGTAGGGTGTTCGATTCACCCCCGCGGCACTAGGAAAAAACAACCCTGTAGCTACAGGGTTGTTTTTGTTTACGAAATAGATATAATCCATAGTAAATAAATTCTTAGAGGAGGGGTTGTGTATTGCGATAAACACATAGACTCAAGGGCGTATCTAAAGGAAACAGTAGCGGCAATGTGCAAGCATATGACGCGCTGGAAGTTTCATCTGTATTGTGAGGCATGTGCAAATAAACATAAAATATGCCAAGAGTGTGGTAGACCTATTTTAAAAACCGGCGGACCATCTCAAACCGAAAAAAAGAACTAGTCTCATATGGTTCCACCCTGTCCCAAAGCCACGCATCCGTGGCTTTTTTATCAAAAAAATGCTACTCTACGCGCATAGAAATAAAAAATAGGGCGCTTAGCTCAGTGGTAGAGCACTTCGTTTACACCGAAGGGGTCGTAGGTTCGAATCCTTCAGCGCCCACCAAAACAGAACTCAAATTATCCATATCCAGTAAGTAGAGCTTGTGCCGTTCTTGATATTCTGATACACTTACACGAAATTCACATTACGGGGGTATTATATGCTGGAAAAAGTCGCGGAGGCGACCAAACTGTTCAGTCAATTCAATGCGTCCGCTCTCAAACTCGGGGATATAATTTTTGAAAGGCCATCGTACCACCAAGGAACACGAGTAAGGGTCGGATTGGGACAAAACGCAATACTTGCCACCATGAAATGTGTGGCAGAAAAGCTGGAGAAAATGCTTGAGGAACTTGACTCCCATCCGGGACTCATCCACCACGAAACATTTGTTCCCGAAATGTATGGACTGTATAGTTTTTTGGTGAACGCAATTTATGCACTTATGGTAGGGGGAGCCCCTGTAAAAGCGACTGTTACGGCAGTAGCAGAAAGGGGTATTCAGGAGTTTGGGATGTTCCTTGAAGCAAATAAACCAAACAACCGTAACTAAACTACGCTCTAGGGCGCGGCATTGTTTCGCGCCTTTTTTATATATTAAATCACAGTTGTATCAAAACAAGGAAGTTTGTGCAGTGCCAGCTGTAACAGGTACTTGCCACGAAACGGGCACGGATACGCGCGGATCGGTGCGGGTTTCAGCTATCACGTGTCCGTTCTTTTTTCCAAATTCATACACGTCGCGTGTAATGCGAACATCATCCAAACAATACTTTTTAAGCATCTCTATATTCCCTTCCCGCCACCACTTGATTGCATCCAACCCGTGACCACTTTTTTGTGTTCCTAAATTCATTTTCGCAAGACCATCAAGCGAAACGCGAAATCCTAAATACGATTCAATATCATTCATGAGATCAAGGTGCGGAATGGCCGCCAATGGCACGCGAACATGCGGTTGGAGCACCGGCACATCAAAATGCTTGCTGTTGAAGCCTATAATGCGCGAGGTATTACGAAATGCTTCCTCTAGCAGGGGAAAATCTTTTTCTTCATAACAACGAAGCGTGTCGTCAGCATACGAGTACACGCCCACGACTGAAACGCCAAGCAAGTGCATATTTTGCTTTCCGCCAACATCCTGAAATGACTGCTTAGTTTCAATGTCGAATACGAGTTCATTTTGCATATCGTTTGTTATAACACGTCGCCATAATTCTGCATATCGTGATACACCCGCGCGCTTACAAACTTGCGCGCTTCCGGATGATTGCGTATAAACGTAGCGGAAAGATTACCCGCGCCCTCCGTTACTTTTTGAATTTGAACATGTTCCGCGCCGAGCGCCTGCGCCAATAACGCGCCGTATGCTTCAGATGAAAATACATGCGTAATGTGATACGGGGAGACAAGGTGTTTTATAAACTCCTCGTGCTCACGCGTGCGTTCGGGAGTCCATACGTCCCGCGGGGGCGGATTAACTCCTTCTATAATAACCGCTTTTGGATAAAGCGCGCGCACCCAGCCAGCACGCACAAAAATAGGTACGCCCGTAACATCAGGAGCGTCATATACCAGCACCACAAGATTATCGGCTTCATCAGTAGCTTTTTGCAACAAAAACTCATGTCCTTTATGCAAGGGGGCAAATTTTCCTACCACAAGGCCTGTTTTCATAAAAATATCATACGTTACGAACGACGGCGCAAAGAAAAAAGAGCGATCCCAAAAGCCACAGACACATTCAACGATTCCTTTTTACCGCGCATAGAAATTTCCGCAATCACATCGCATTTTTGCAACACCGCTTCTGATAACCCGCGCACCTCATTTCCCACCACCAGTGCCCATGATTTTTTTGATTTGACGCTTTGATAATCAACCGCGCGGGCATGTTGTTCAAGTCCGATAATATATGTCCTTTGCTTGCGGAGAGACAACAACAATGTCCTTATATCTTTTTTCTGTTCCCACGATACCGTATGCTCCGCGCCAAGCGCTGTTTTTACAATTTCAGCGCGCACCTTACCAAACGCATCCATAGGTGAAGACGTATATCCGGTAAGATATATTTTTGTAACACCTGCCGCGTCTGCCGTGCGGAACATTGAGCCGACATTGTGCAAGCTCCGAATATTATGAAGCACGGCGATCTGCTGTTGTTTCATTTTTTTTCTCCGCATCCAATTTTTGTAATTCTTCCCGCGCAACCTCGCGATCATCCCATGCTGTTTTTTCACCATTCGGTCCCGCCATATACCGTTCGCATCCCTTGCCGGTAATAAGTACCACATCGCCTTTTTGCGCTTGCCCAAACGCTTCGCTCATGGCTTGTCGTCTGTCAAGAATGAGTTTATAGTGCGTAGGTTTTTGAGAATAGGTCGGACTTTGCGAAAACCCCGTTGAAACTTGCTTTAAAATCTCTACCGGATTTTCATCATACGGGTCTTCGTTCGTGAGAATAATACTGGCGCAATACCGCGCGGCAATACGCCCCATTTCCGGACGTTTCCATTTATCACGCCCGCCTCCCGCGGAACCCAACACGCAAATAAGACGTGGCGCGGATAATTCTTTGTATACTTTTTCAAGCGCGTCCGGTGTGTGCGCGTAATCAACCACCACGCCAAACGGACGCGTCTGAATAACTTCAAGCCGTCCGGGAATATAATCAATGCGTTCAAGCACGCGCTTGCTCACTTCAATCGGAATACCGATTGCTTCCGCCGCGGTAAGAGCCGCCATGGCGTTCGCGCGATTAAAATCACCGGGCAAGCGCAAACGCATGGTTTTGGGAAATTTTTGAAGCGAATAGGATAATCGTTTTTCAGCGTGAATTTGCGAAAGAAACGCGTACGTTTCTTTATCGTCTTCATTAAGAATATGCACAGGTGAAACCCGAAACAACTCAGCCTTTGCCGTCCGATACGCTTCAAACGATCCATGCGATTCAATGTGTTCCGGCGTAATGTTCGTTATAACCGCGATATCAAACTTGATATGCTTATGCCGAAATTGCTCGATGCCCTCTGATGTAACTTCAAGCACCACATGAGTGACGCCATCCCGAACAGCAAGACGTAAAAACTTCTGTAAAAAAAATCTGCCCGGCATGGTCATTTTGGTATCATTCAATTTTTCATGATCCGCGATGCGAAACCGGATAGACGAAGCAGACGCCACGCGATACCCCGCCTCTTCCATAATCTCGGAAAGAAATTCTACGGTAGTAGATTTACCGTTTGTTCCCGTAACACCAATAACGGTAAGCTGTTGCGAAGGAAAACGATATACAAAAGCGGAAAGCCACGCGAGAACCTTGTGGTAAAATGGTTGAAAAAATAAGAATATGCGCTTTGGGACCAGCGTTCTCGCCATTTGAATTATCTGTTGACCTTTTTGATTCATAGGGAAATGTTAACTTTTTCCGCGCCCCATTGCCTTGAGCGCCTCTCCCAGACGTTCTTTGGTTCCCGGCATTCCCGCGGGAATTCTACTCACCGCTTGTCGCGCTTCATGTTGGGAATACCCCATGGCAATAAGCGCGTCAAGCACATCTGCGTCCGCGGCAAGTTCCGTGCGCATGCTATCGGGCATTGTGGCTCCTCCCAGCTTATCACGCAATTCTACTATAATTTTTTCTGCCATTCGTTTTCCAATACCAGATACTTTTGTTAAGTACGCACTCTCTCCTGCCGCAATTGCCCGTTTTAGGGTATCAAGCGGCGCAATGCCTAAGATACCCAAAGCAGATTTTGGGCCAATGCCGGAAATTCCAATAAGCACTTCAAAAAACTGCATTTCCGCGTACGCGGAAAATCCGTATAATTCCATGTCAGTTTCGCGCACATGGAGGTGTGTCCATACCTTGATAGCACTCCCTATGCTTGCTATGCTTCGCAAGGTCTCGGGTGCTAGATGCACTTTATACCCTACCCCCCCAACGGAAATAACCGCAAAGCGATCACCTTTGAAAATGATTGTACCTTCGAGATGGCTAATCATGTGAATAAGTATAGTATAATAGGAACAAGATAAGAAAAAAAGCTGGCATCATGAGAAATGTCAGCTTGAGTGGAATCTATGGATGTTCTAATTTTGCCGCGAAAATCTGATATTTATTTGCCTCTTTCTTAAAGTATTTTTGAAATGCTTCAAAAACACCTTCTTGTATACTTTTATAGAGTTCATTTAGACGCCCAGCTTGTTCCATTTCAAAAAATTCTTTGAACAGGCAACTAATACTTCCAATTTTCACGCCTCCCCACCAATGCGTCTCATTAATATTTTTGTTTCCATGTTCCATGACAGGGCAAATTACAATACAAAGAAAGCCAATTTCCACACCAAGACAAGAGGCAAGAGTATATTCTAAATCTCTTATGAAATTTCTGTATGCCAATAACACATTTTGTTCTTTTTCGGTAAGATCACAATTGTCAATGTACTCCATATTATTTCTCCTTCTATAAACAATATAATGTCCTTCACCCTCAAAAGTCAATATAAACCAACCGGCGACCAACCTCGCGCCATTGAGACTTGTTGCCGGCCAATAATATCTGTGGTACCATATCACTATGAACTCGACCATCACCATCAGCCTCCCCAAGCACGAAAAGGAACGACTCGAGCGTTTGGCTCTTCGCTATGGACTCTCGCTCCCAGAACTTTCACTGCGCGTGCTCAAAGAAGTCTCTTCAGATATTCCTGAAGAAACACTCAATGAATACCTACACCCGCGGGAGCTCGCCAGTTCCCTCAAACGAGCTCTCCAAGACTGGCAACAGGGGCGCGTCCACGCACGGCTATGAAAGTCGTTTACGCAGATGAGTTTGTAAAACAATTCCACAAACTGCCACAGAGTATACAACATAGCTTCCGGGTTCAAGAACGTATATTCAAGAAAAATTGGCGGGACTCTCGCCTGCACACCAAGAAACTAAAAGGCGCTCTACAAATGTTTTCGTTCCGGATCACACGCGCCTATCACGCGCTTTTTATGTTCGTCGAAACACACACTGTACTCTTTGCAACCATTGGGCACCGCAAAGATATCTATCGTTAAAATTTCACTTGGCGAGTCCAGAAAAGAAAAAAGCTGGCACAGAACCAGCTTCTCTAGACTACAGAGGGTGTCCTACTTCAGTCTTATCTGACAGGACATTAAAGCAAACAAAAGGAACACAAACCCCAGGAGCAATGATAGCACAGAGAAGAGGGTGAGCCTTCCCTTTTGCAGGTCTCTAATAAACTTACTTGCAAAACAGACCAAGAGGACAATATCAGGAGCGATTATGACTGCCAGATGCACAACACCCACCTCTATTCCAAAAAAGACGTTAGCAACAAGGAGATAGGAGAGGAACAGTAGGGCACAGGCCAAGATGGTTACTGCTCGTTCTTTTGCCACAGAATCTAAATGCCCAGTCCTTTCTAACATACAGAACCTCCTTTCAAATTCATACTCACACTATGTCCTTCACCCTCAAAAGTCAATATAAACCAACCGGCGACCAACCTCGCGCCATTGAGGAAATTTCGGCACGCGTGAAGGAGGGTGTACCCGAACAAACACTTATCGGGGTTACGGGCAGCGGAAAAACATTCACGATGGCGAATGTTATTGAACGCGTGCAGAAACCAACCCTCATAATTTCACACAACAAAACACTTGCCGCGCAGCTCTACCAGGAGTTCAAGGAATTTTTTCCGGAAAACGCGGTACACTATTTCGTGTCTTACTATGACTATTACCAGCCCGAAGCGTATCTTCCCCAAACCGACACCTACATTGAAAAAGATGCCAAAATAAACGAGTTTATTGACCGCTTGCGCCACGCTTCCACGCAATCACTTCTCACGCGCCCGGATACAATCATTGTCGCTTCTGTATCGTGCATATATGGCATTGGGGATCCTGCTGAATACGGCGGCATGTCCATATCAATTTGCGCGGGGCAAAAAATAAAACAAAATGATTTTTTGAAAACACTTGCGGCTCTGCAATATGAACGAAACGACATCGAGCCCAAAACGGGAACATTCAGCATCAAGGGAGACGTGATAGAAATAATTTCTCCCTCCGGAATAGAGACAACGCGCGTGGAATTTTTTGGAAATGAAATTGAACGCATAAATAAAGATGAGCAAAAAATTCAATTGTTCCCCGCGAAGCATTTTGTAATGCCGCATGAAAAAATTGAAAACGCCCTTATACATATAGAACAAGAACTAACCGCGCATGGAGAGAGCCTGCAGAAACGCGGAAAAATACTTGAAGCGGAACGCCTCCGCGAGCGCACGCGCTTTGATCTTGAAATGTTGCGTACCACGGGCTACTGCTCGGGCATCGAAAACTATTCGCGCCATCTCTCGGGTCGGCGCGCCGGAGACCCGCCATCCACATTGCTCAATTATTTTCCAAGCGACTTTCTTGCATTCATCGATGAATCACACATGACACTACCGCAAATCCGCGGTATGTATCATGGCGACCGCGCGCGAAAAGAAACACTTATAGAGCATGGATTTCGCCTTCCTTCCGCGCTCGATAACCGCCCTCTTATGTTCGAAGAGTTTGAAACGCGCGTGCCACAAGTGATATACGTGTCGGCAACTCCCGGGCAATTTGAGATTTCAAGCGGCCCCGCCTCTGAACAACTGGTGCGCCCCACCGGCCTATTGGACCCCGACATTGAAATTCGTCCTACCAAAAACCAAATACACGACGTTGCCGAGGAAATTAAAAAACGCGCGGCGAAGGGCGAACGCACGTTGGTTACCACCATCACGAAACGCCTTGCTGAAGACATTGCCGAATATTTTGCGGGCGAAGGCATACGCGCAGAATATATTCACTCCGAAGTAAAAACACTGGAGCGCACCGACATACTTCAAAAACTCCGCAAAGGCGAATTTGACGCGCTTGTTGGTATTAATCTTTTGCGGGAAGGGCTGGATATTCCAGAAGTGTCGCTGGTCGCCATTCTGGACGCAGACAAAGAGGGGTTTTTACGAAACGCCATCACCTTGATTCAAACTATGGGGCGCGCCGCGCGGCATCTCCACGGACACGTAATCCTCTATGCCGACTCCATAACAAAATCAATGCGGGAGGCAATAGAAACAACGGAACGGCGGCGAAAAATCCAAGAAACCTACAATAAAGAACACGGCATTGTTCCCTCTCCTATTAAAAAAGAAATACGGTCATGGTTTGCCTCTGAATCTGAAGACAAAAAAAGTGGCGCATTTGAACGGCGCCTGGAAGAAAAAGTCCGTGAACATGCAGAAGACAAACGCTCTCTTGCGGAGCTTAAAAAAGAACTCGAAGCAGAAATGCTTTCTGCGGCCGCAAAGCTTGATTTCGAAAAAGCGGCGACGTTGCGCGACATGATAGAAAAATTAAACTGATGCCTCTTGCAATATCTAACAATAACGTGTAGAGTTGCTCCATGCCCAATACATCATCAGCCAAAAAAGCATTGCGTCAGTCTGCCAAGCGGCGCGTTCAGAATACGCGCCATAAGCGCGCTGTTGCCGATACAACAAAACAGATCCGGAAACTTATTGAATCCGGAAAATATGAAGAAGCCGCGGCTTTGCTTGGACGCGCTTATAAAGAAATAGACAAGGCGGCAAAAACACGCGTCCTCAAGAAAAACACCGCCGCACGGAAAAAATCCCGCGTGGCACGATTGGTAATCAAAAAGTAAAATTTATTTTACATCGAGAGTAAGATCCGTTCCAAACCGAGGGCTAAATCCCCTCGGCTTTGTTTTGTTTGAAAATCAAGAGCGACAAGAGACGTATGCCGAAGTGTAAGATTTTGCGCGGGAATATGCGCCACAACCGCTGCCGCTTTTTTTGCAACAAAGGGATGCACTCCCGCAACACGCGGAATATCCGCCATTGCAACACCGCGCTGTATAAGCGAGTGTATGGAAAGCAAGGTTTTCGTATGGGAAAGTAGCCGCCAAAAAATTTTCTCTGGTCCCATACCAGCCTGAACAAGCATGGTATATATATGCCAAGCTTTCGCGCGTTGTGACAACCCATACGCGTCTAGGAGACTGAATATCGCGCGATCTGCTTGTGTATCAACTCTAGTTGCATTAGGAATTCCTTTATCATCATATCCTTTCATAAGCGCGCTTTTTTCGAGTTGTTCTACCATGTGCCATGAATCTCCTGATGTGTCTGCAAGAATACGCCGCTTTTCGTTTGCATTCAGTGATACGCCCCGCATCCGCGCTTCCTCATCCAAGAACCGCGCGGCGCTCTCTGGCGTAAGCCCTCTGAATTCCTGCGTTTTTGCCGCGCGCGCAACAATAGCAGCGCTTACGGGCACACGATCCCATACCACATAGATATCATCCGACTTCGTAAGCGTCGGGAGTTGTTCTTCTAGATATGCCGCTACGTCCGCGGTCGCTCCACTCGGATCCTCGACCACAAAGAGTCGTTTATCGCGAAAAAGAGATCCTGTTGTTAGCACTTGTTCTACTTCCTGCCGAGAATGCTCCGGCAATACAATACGCACCGCGCTCTCACGGCCTCCTGCCACCGCATAAAAGCGATCTATAATCTCGCGCAGTTTTTTACGGCTTCGGTAGGTATCTTCACCAAAGAGAACATACAGCATACATGCTCACATATAGAGTTCATTAAGAATCTCCTTTATCCGCGTTACAATCTCGCCAGGCGTATATTTTGCTTTTATGAGAAAATCCTTCGCACCCAAAGATTCCGCGCGCGCTACCTCTTCTTTTTGCCCTAAATTACTTAACATAACAACGGGTATGCTTTTCAGTTGTTCATTTTTCTGCATTGCCTCAAGAACTTCGTACCCGCTCATGCCCGGCAATAGAATATCTAACAGCACTAATTGGGGCGGATCTTCCCGCAATACCTGTAACCCCTCTTCGCCCGTTGTGGCTTCCTTTACCAAAAACCCTTCGCTGGAAAGTTTGCGCACAATCAGGTCGCGCAAGAATTTGTCATCTTCCACAATCACAAGCTTCACGCCATGATTTTCTACCGCGCGCGCGATTGGTAGCGAACTTGATTGTTGATCGGCAGTATTCATCGTGTTTCTCCCATAGGTTGATAAGCTTTTTCTTGTTTTTTTACAAAATCCTCTGTTGCCGAAATACTAAAAAATACGGTAGTGCCCTTTTGTTCTTCTGATGTAAACGTAACCGTTCCCCCATGCCGTTCAATGATATTTTTCGCAATGAACAGGCCCAAACCGGATCCCTCTGTTTGTTGGCGTATGGCATTTGAGGCGCGATAAAACCGGGAAAATATTTTTGACTGCTCTTTGGGCGGTATCCCAATACCATTATCTGTAATGCTGACTTCCAGCTTGTCATGCGCCAGCGCGGCGCGCGCCACTACCTCCCCACCTGCGTTGCTGTAACGAACTGCGTTATCCAAGATATTTATAAGAGCGGTATACATACGGCTTTCATCAGCAATAATTTCAAGGTCGCTCGGAGCGTCTTTGATAAACAAAAGACGCACTCCCCGCATAGTCGCCTGAGCCATAGACGCATCAACAGCTTTCTGTATGATATCAAGAATTTTTGTTTTTTTAAACTGGAACCCAAAACGGCCTTCTTCAATGCGGGATATGTCAAGAAAGTCATTAATTAAATGGATGATATGTTCGTTTGTTTGATAGCTTTGTTGGAGAAACTCGCGTTGTTTTTCATTTATTTCGCCCATGTCGCCATCAAGCATCAGCCGGAGCGACCATTTGAGCGCCGAAAGGGGGGTACGCAACTGATGCGCCGCCACCGTAACAAATTGTGATTTTATTTGAGAAAGCGCAACCTCGCGTTCATGACTCTCAGAAACATTTTTTGCTGTCCCCTTAAAAAAACGGAGCAACTGCCCTATTTCATCATTCCTTTTTAAGTCAATCTGAATGGAAGAATCGCCTTCTGTAATGCGCCGCGCCGCCCTAGCAAGTGTAAGAATGGGGCGGGTAACCCTATATGCGACAAAAGACGAAAGAATCACCGCAGATCCTGCCAATTCAAGCCACACAAACAAAAAGGGCACGTGCATGGGTATTTGCAGAAGGAATATCATGGCGACCAGCACTATCAATAAAAGCATTGCCGCAAACGTAAATAAAAATACACGCACCGAAAACGAGCGGCCAAACGGCACAGCCGGCAAAGCATCTCTCTTTGGTTGTTTTTCAGAAGACGGCTCCATTTTTCTACTATAAGCGGTTAGGTCTAACTATGCCATATCTTTCCAATTGGCACCGGTATGCACATCAACCCGCAAAGGCACCGCAAGAGCAGAGACGTGTTCCATTATATCTCGCACCTGTTGGCACACCGACTCAACCGCCGATTGTTTTACTTCAAACAAAAGCTCATCGTGCACCTGTAACAGCAATTTTACATCACCCCGCCGAATATCACCGGCCAACTGATGATACACGCGCGCCATAGCTACTTTTATAATATCAGAGTCCGACCCCTGAATAGGCGCGTTAATCGCCATGCGTTCCGCTTCCCGTCGCGCCTGCCAGCCCATATTGGCCATGTTGGGGAAATAACGCCGCCGTCCAAAAAGCGTTTCTACAAAACCATTCTCGAGCGCATCCGCTTTTAATTTTTCCATAAGCGTTTTGATGCCGGGAAACTGTTCAAAGTACGCTCGTATGAACTGTTCGGCTTCTCTGCGCGAAATTCTCAAAGATTCGGACAAACTTTGCGCTCCCATGCCATAGAGAATGCCAAAATTAATTGCCTTTGCGGCGCGGCGCATGGTTGAGGTAACCTCCGCGGGAGATACATGGTTTACCGCAGACGCCGTGAGTGTATGAATATCCGCATTGGTATCCCGAAACGCTTGAATCATATGCGTATCACCGGAAAGATGCGCCGCAAGCCGAAGTTCAATTTGCGAATAATCGAATGAAAGCAATACAAAGCCCCGAGAAACAATAAATGCGCGGCGAATTTCCTGCCCCAATGGCGTGCGGATAGGAATGTTCTGCATGTTGGGATTCTGCGACGAAAGACGTCCCGTTACGGTCCCTGTTTGATTAAATGTAGTGTGTATCCGCCCCGTCACGGGATCAACCAATCCCGGAAGAACATCCACATATGTTGACTTCAGTTTCGCCTCCTCGCGCCAAGCAAGAATTTCATCCACCAAAGGATGCGCGCCTTTCAGTTTTGTAAGTTCGGAGGCGCGGGTCGAACGCGCGCCGCCGCCCGTTTTACGCACCGCATCAGAAGCAATTTCTAATTTTTCAAATAATACTTCTCCCAATTGTTTGGGTGAGTTTATGTTGAACTTCACGCCCGCAAGCTCGTATATCCGCGCCTCTCGCTGATCCATACGATGCTGGAGTGACTTGGAAAAATCAGAAAGCACCTTTGTGTCAAGAAGAATACCGGCAGTTTCCATATGCGCAAGAACAGGTATAAGCGGCATCTCAATATCAAAAAAAACTTTTTCTAATTTATTTTCTTTCAGCTCTTTTTCGAGGATCTTGCGAAGTTTTGGCACATGCGCGACCGCTTCTTCTACCAACGTTGTCTGAATGGACAGTTTGTCATTGAGAAGATCGAACAGATCAGGATCCCGAAGCTCGGGACGCAACACCCACGCCGCAACACCCATATCAAAATCCATGCGCGCAGAGGCAACTCCCGCTTTCCAAAAAAACCGCAGAACTTCCTTGCCATGAAAAGCCGTATGGGAAACAGTACTCTTAAATAAAAGCTCAAACGATTGTAAGTTCTTTTGTATGTCCGCAACAGCCAGATGCCATGCGTTATTCTGCACCGCACACACGCATTCATCCGTGGTGCTCGCAATCCACGAAACAGACGCTATGGAAAGAGCTTGTGAAAAAAAGTCGGCCGAACATGCGCGAAGCCCGGGTTTTTTTTCATCCGCCTCCAAAAAACTCATTTGCGGCTGATCTTCTTTTTTTGCCACAGGACGCGGTTCTCCGACCGTATATAATCGCGAAACCAAACTCATAAAACCCATGCGTTCCAAAAACGCGCGCGCATGTTCTGAAGACAAAATCCCGTTCCAAACCGTATCGGCAACACGAAATGTCACCGGCACATCCAAGCGAATGCGCGCAAGATCGCGCGAGGCATAAGCGTCATCTTTATGCGTGTCTAACAGTTCCGCTAATTTGCCCCTGAAAATACGTTCATCTGGTTTCTTTTTTGAGAGCGCCGCGTATACTTTTTCCAGTGTATGATATTTTTGTATAAGCGCGGTTGCTGTTTTTTCTCCTACTCCTGGTACTCCTTTGATGTTGTCGGATGGGTCGCCTTTTAACCCTTTGTAATCGGGTAAAAATTGTGGTTTGAACCCGAATCGTTCCCCCACCGCGCGCTCGTCGTATAGCACCGTATCCGCAATGCCTTTGCGCATGGTAAATACCACCGTACGCGAACCATCTACTAACTGAGTGGTATCGAGGTCGCCCGAGGCAATAATGATTTTGAGATTCGTATCTTCTTCCCGGGCGCGCGCCACAAGCGTGCCAATGATATCATCCGCCTCATAACCTGCTTTGTCGTATATGCGAATACCAAACGATTCAAGCAACCCGCGCACCGTATCAAACTGACGAACAAGATCATCGGGAGCAGTTGCGCGTTGCGCTTTATATTCTTTATAGGCTTTATGACGAAACGTGGGCTCGGGACGGTCAAACGCGGCCGCAATATAATCGGGTTTAAAGTCTTTTATAATCTTCAACACGATATTTGCAACGCCGTACACCGCGCCAACCGGCTCGCCCGTCGGAGATGAAAGCGGCGGCAACGCATGAAACGCGCGGTGAATAAGGGCATGAGTATCCAATAGCACCAGAATCTTATTCTTTTTTTCTTTTATGTTAGTGGGCATGTTCTATTATTATTCTTCGTTCATGCTCGTTCAAAAATTCAAACGATATCCGTATGTATGCAGGAGGCAGGGCTCGCTGTACTCTATCTGCCCATTCCACCAGCACAATCGTGTCCTTATCTTTCAGTATATCCTGCCAGCCGAGCGAACGTAACTCACGCGCGCTTTTGAGACGATATGCATCGATATGAACAAGTTTCTTGAAACATGATCCGCCGGCTGGCGAATGAAGCTTGAAGCTTTTCAAAATAACAAACGTGGGGCTCAAAACTTTTTCACGGACACCAAGACCGCGCGCGAATCCCTGCGCGAATGTGGTCTTGCCGCCGCCTAAATTACCTTCAAGCGCCACCACGAAAGCGCCTTTTCTGTTAAGGCTTGATTTTAATAATTCTTTGGCAAATAGGCACGCGAATTTTTGGGTTTCTTTTGCTGAAGATGTTGTGATTTCCAAAGACTTCATAAGTATGCGTTATGGTAACAGAAACCTATGCAATAAAAAACAGCAGAGAGATTAGTTCCCGTAGAAACTTCTCTCTGCTGTATTACTTACTCGAACCTGCATCCGGCATCCCCCCACCCCCCCTTGAAATTACGGAGATAGTGAGGGGAGTTTTTCTTTTGGTGCTCCCTCACCAGTTGGTCCCACCGCTCTCCTGTAAGAACAGGGTCTTCCTGGCCGCTATACCGGATGGCGGCCTGACACTCGGTGCGACCGTCTTTCTGACCGGCCACGGAGGCTTTCTCTGCCCCAGAAACTTCCCGACCGTGAGAAGGTTCTGGAACAACCGTTTCCACCACCCTCACTTCCTTCTCAACAATAACCTCACGAGGGGGTGAGAACAACCAACCAAACGGGTCAAATTGGACAACCACGCCGGGATAATTATACCTCTCATAATACCCGGGATCATCATAATACCAGCCACGATACCCATGACGATACCAATGGTGGTGCCGATCACGCCTGTATGATCGATGGTGATGGTTATTATGATGCCTCCGCCAGTCATGATGGCGACGGTATCCGCGACCCTGTTCATGTCGCCTTCCATCATGACCGCGCCACTCATGCCGCCTACCATCATGATCACGCCTATTATGTCCACCACCTGCGAACACAAAGTTCGCAGAAGCAAACAAAAACAACGACACAAAAAACAGACAAATGATCTTTTTCATTCAAAGATCCTCCTTCGCATATTTTCCTATATTGTACACCAAAAATTGTGTAAAGTCAATACTTTTCTATATGCAAACAACATGCTAGGAATGGGCTATGCAAATGCAGGACATGGAGCATATTTTAAAGATTTTAACCCTAGCCGAGAACGCGGGGCGCATTGGTATTGTGCTGGGTCCGGAATCGGGAGATACCGAGCTTCTTGCCGCCCATGCGCTTAAAGAACGGCTTGGAGAAAAAGCTGTTGTCTTAAATGCGCCGGAACATCTACAGGATCGATGGAGCCATATGTTCAAAAAAGAACGCCCGCAAAAAGAGTTTGCGTTGGTGCTTGATACCGATACGAATCCGGTGGATGAACTACGCTATGAAAAAGAAGGCGGCAAGCTCCGTATATTCCTCTCTCCCCAACACGAACTCACGAAAGACGCGTTCCAACTAGAACATCGTTATATGCCAAGCGATATGATTATTGCTCTTGGGTTTGCAAACGAAACCGATATAACCCGCACACTTGAGACAGACACTCCCTTAAAGAATACTGCCGCACTTATTAACCTCTCGCATATACCATCGGAGGCGCTAAAAAAAGACGCACTCCCGTCAACAAACAAATGGGATATCGGAGCCATGAAACTCTGGAGCCGTGCTTTGTTGCGTTCTTATGTGGAAGACAAAAACACCGTATTCTGGGCGTTCCTTCCCAAAGAAGACTTTCAAAAAACAAATCAGCCCACAAGCATCCTTCCCGCACTCCTCGCACACATGGGTGTTGTGATGGAACTGCCACCACTTCGCCTCATTTTATGGCAAGATCAAGATTTTCCGGCTAACAATGTTCACATATTGGTTTCTGGAACTGATCCTGATGTTGTTATGCAAATCGCCCAAGCGGCAGAAACATCTGTTACCAACGGTAATCTTACCATACGCGGGTTTGCCAACTTCAGTGAAGCGGAAGTAGAAATGCGCAAACTGCTCAAAAGCATAAAACCTGAAGCCTGATATGCTTTAAATTACGAAACACATTCTCATCTGATGACCGCCCCGCGAATTGATAGCGAGTCGAACGAGATATGTTAAAAAATGAAGGTACTTGCGTGTGCAAATTGAGGGGAGGTCATCAGATGAGGGTAATACATGTGTTTCGTTATTAAAAAGAATATAACGTCTTGCGGTGGCGTAAATGGGGTCTTCGTAAGACGTTATATATTTTAGGATTCAAACTTCAAGTGCTATACTATCTTCATGACTCGCCCCGATGACGAAACAGTAGAAGAACATCTTCGGTCTCTCCACCTGCAGGAAGAAGAAGACCTTGCGCAGATTCTCTCTAAAAAATATAACCTGCCGTATCTCAAACTTGCTGTTGCCGGCGTAGATACCAGCGCCCTTTTGCTGGTATCTGAAATGGAAGCGCGGGAAGCGGAACTTGTGGTATTCCAGATAGCGGGTAAAAAAATTAAAGTCGCCATTCATAACCCCAATTCCCAAACCGCAGAGCATATACTTGAAGAACTCAAACGAAAACACTACCAACTGGAAGTGTTCATGGTTTCAGAACATAGTTTGGAACATGCCTGGGAAAAATATAAAGAAGCAGAGAGCACGCAACCGCTACCAACCGGCATCGTTAGTCTTGATGACACCATACTGCCTAAAGAAGTAAAAACCCTGCAGACAATTCAGCAATTCCGAAATATCCTCGAGCCACTCACGGCAACCGAAGAAGAGCGCCGCATGTCGCTTATGCTGGAAGTATTATTGGAAGCCGCGCTCATTCTTGAAGTCTCCGATATCCACATAAAACCGGAAGAAGAAAATACTCGTCTTCGGGTGCGAATTGACGGAGTTCTGCATGATGTGCTCTTTTTTTCAACACGGATATACAACCTCGTCCTTTCACGCATTAAACTGTTATCCGGCATCAAGCTGAACATAAAAAAGGAGTCTCAAGATGGTCGTTTTACCATCAACAGGAAAGGAAAAGAGCAGATTGAGGTGCGCACATCAACACTCCCCGGGGCACATGGTGAATCAATAGTTATACGCATTCTTGACCCAAAACTCATAGCATTATCCTTGGAAGAACTCGGCATGCAACGACCCGTGCTTGAACTCATACAAGCAGAACTTAACAAACCGAACGGCATGATTCTTACCACAGGCCCCACGGGCGCCGGAAAAACAACCACGTTATACGCGTTTGTAAAACATATAAACTCGCCAGAGATTAATATCGTCTCCATTGAAGATCCGATAGAATATCATTTGAAAGAAGTTAACCAAACGCAAGTGGATGAAGAGCGGGGATACACCTTTTCTAATGGCCTTAGGTCCATTGTCCGCCAGGACCCGGATGTGATACTTGTTGGCGAAATACGTGATTTAGAAACGGCAGAAATTGCCATGCACGCCGCACTTACGGGGCATTTGGTTTTTTCTACGCTCCACACCAACAATGCCCCAGGAACTATTCCGCGCCTCCTTGATCTTGGTGTGCGGCCCAACATCATAGCACCGGCAATCAACCTCGCTCTGGCACAACGGCTCGTGCGGCGGCTTTGTGGCATATGCCGCGAAATATACATGCCTGAACCCGCGGTGCTTCAATACATACAAGACGTTCTTGAAGATCTGCCTCAACCTTATACAAAACCTGACGCCACAAAACAAACTCTTTGGCGCGCGCGCGGATGTAATGCGTGCGGCGGGATCGGCTATAAAGGGCGCATTAGTATTTTTGAAGTGTTTATGATTGATGATGAAATAGAACATCTCATCCTGCAGACTCCTTCTGAATCTGATATTCGAGACGCGGCAAAACGGCAAGGTATGCTCACCATGCAGCAGGATGGAATCATAAAATCGTTTGCCGGTATTACCGCACTTGACGAGGTAATGCGGGTTACCGGGGAAGCAAAAGAGGAGTAATGCCTTTATTCTTTTCCGTAGCCTCCAGGTAATTGTCCTCGCATAGGTACAAGGACTGAGAACTTTTCTCGGGAGAAGCTCCGTACATCCGGCCTAAGCCAGCAACCGAACTTTCCACGGTGGAAAAGCCCAGATAAGGATTTATAACCTTAATCGCCTGGAGGCTACGAACAAGAATCACAAAAGACTGAAATCTCGTGAATGGTATCAGGTTTTTTATCGGTTGTCAAGTGGTGATATTGAAGCCTAAAACGTACATCTAAAGAACGTACTTTATACGGTTACAGGTTTTATATTTCGGGTTTCAAGTAGTATACTGTATACATGGCTGATACCACGAAAGAAATACCCGTCGTAAAGAAGAAAGAGCAAAAAGAAGATAGTACGTTAGACGCATCGTTGCGGCCCCGCACATGGGACGAGTATATTGGACAAGATGTGATCAAAAAAAATCTTGCCATTTCTTTGGAGGCGGCGCGTAAGCGCGGTGAACCATTGGAACACATCTTGTTTTACGGCCCCGCCGGCCTTGGAAAAACAACACTAGCTCATCTCATTGCTCATGAAATGAATTCTCCCATGCGCGTAACATCCGGCCCGGCAATTGAACGCGTAGGAGATCTCGCATCCGTTCTTACAAATCTATCGCCGGGAGATACTCTTTTTATTGATGAAATACACCGCCTGAATAAACTTGTGGAAGAAGTGCTCTATCCGGCAATGGAATCGCGCACCCTCGATATAATAATTGGAAAAGGGCCATCAGCCCGGGTACTCCAATTAGACCTTCCGCCATTTACTCTGCTGGCGGCAACCACACGCATGGCGCTTCTCTCCTCACCGCTCCGCTCGCGGTTTTCCGGCGGGACCTATCGCCTTTCTTTTTATAGCCACAACGACATAGAACGCATTGTGCAAAGATCAGCCGTATTATTGAATGTTTCCATTGAACCGGAGGCAATAACCGAGCTTTCCCTTCGAAGCCGTTCCACTCCGCGCGTGGCAAACCATCTTCTCAAGCGATGCCGCGACTATGCGGATGTCCGTGGTAATGGAACCATAACCACCAATGTGGCTCATGACGCCTTACATCTTCTTGATGTGGATCAGAAAGGTCTTGAAATAAGCGATCGGCGTATTCTGGAAACCATAATCACCAAATACAACGGCGGGCCGGTAGGCATTCAAACACTGGCGGCTTCTACATCAGAAGAGACAGAAACCATTGAAGACGTCCACGAACCGTATCTTCTTCAAATCGGTTTCATAGAGCGCACTCCGCGCGGACGCATGGCAACGCGTTTGGCCTACGAACATTTGGGTATTCCCTTGCCCGCTAACATGCAGGAAACATTACTATGATACTACAACACATTGCATAACATGTTTTCCATAGCGCTCATCCTCTATAGCATCTTTATTGTCGGTTACGGCGCTCTTGCCGCCGCTCTGGTATATCATGTCCGCACGTACACCATACCCGAAGACTCTTTACACACCTTTATTATACCATTTCTCACGCTTTCTCTTGTTCTTATTATCCTCTCGCTCTATTTTTTCCTGCGCATCCCGTGGGATACCTTTGCAACATAATATATGCCAATACCATCCCTTCATCTTGAAGAACGCGAGCGCGTACTATTGGTACTTCACCGCCATTGGTTTGTTTTGGTTCGGGAACTCTCGGCGGTATTTTTCATGATTTTTGCGGGAATCATGGTTTTTTCAATAAAAAGTGTCTGGTATAGAATTGTTGATCCTGTCGTTTTTGATCATATTATCAGTTTTTTGCTTTCTTTATACGCGCTTCTTATTCTGACATTACTGTTTGCTATTTGGATAAATTACCGCCTTGATGTATGGATTATTACCACAAAACGAGTTATTGATATAGAACAGCGCGGACTCTTTAACCGCGAAGTTTCTGAATTTCTTGTTGCAAATATACAAGATATAACCACTGAAGTTCCTACTATGATTATGACACTTTTTGGTTTTGGAAATATGACAATTCAAACCGCAGGGCAAAAGAGTTTCACGGTGAGTGAGATCCCGCGCCTAGAAGAAGCGAAAAAAATTATTCTGGCGTGTTCTTATGCGGCACGGGAAATAAGTACAAAAGTACAATAGATTATGTCTGGTCACAGCAAGTGGTCGCAAATTAAACACAAAAAAGGAACCACAGACGCGAAACGAAGCAAGCTTTTTTCGCAACTTTCGCGTATCATCACGCTTGCCGCCCGGGAAAAAGGAGTCGACCCGAGCCTGAATCCATCACTCCGCGCCGCTATAGAAAAAGCACAACAAGTAAACATGCCAAAAGACACCATTGAGCGCGCCATTATAAAAGCGGCCTCAAATGAAGATCAACTTTCACGCGTGCTCTACGAAGCGTATGGGCCTGGTGGAATAGCTATTATTATTGAAGGAATCACAGACAACAATAACCGCACATTCGCCGAGGTCAGAAATATACTTGAAACGCATGCAGCAAAAATGACACACGGAGGCGCGCTCTGGGCATTTGAAAAAGATGGTGAACATTGGAAACCAAACACCATGATTCCTGTCGGCGAGGCGATAAAGAAAAAAATTGAAGAACTTACCGAGGCGTTACAAGAACACGACGATGTGCAGGAAGTATATACAAACTTAAAACTTGAAACCTGAAACGTGAACCCTATTTAAAAAAGTAGGCTTCAGGTTTTATGATTCAAGATTCAAGAATTATTTTAGGCATCGACCCCGGCTACGGGCGCGTGGGCTATGGACTCGTGCGTAAAGAAGGTTCATCGCTTTCATATATTACTGCCGGGTGCATAGAAACAGAAAAAACAAAATCTCCTTCCGAGCGCCTGCAAGCCATCTATACACAACTCACTGCTTTGATTGCAACAGAGCCCCCTCACGTACTTGCGCTAGAACAATTGTTTTTTGCAAAAAATGCCAAGACAGCGCTCCGTGTAGCGGAAACACGCGGCATTCTTTTATTGTTTGGCGAAGAACATAACATTCCCATGCGAGAATTTACGCCACTGCAAGTAAAAGTTGCCACATGTGGATATGGCAAAGCGGACAAGGCTCAGGTACAAAACATGATTATGCGTATTTTTAATCTTACCTCCCTTCCAAAACCGGATGATGTAGCTGACGCCCTTGCCATTGCCCTCACCGCGGCATATACAAGAGATACGACACTTGACTTATAAAAATGTATTTGATATCTATCAGAAGTATGGAAAAAGGTCGTTCATTATCGGATACCACAAAAAACTATGATAGAAGAAATCATCGAGAACATGAATGAGGATGATATGAGTGAGGATGGAATGAATGATGAAGAAGACGAAGGCGAAGATGAAGATGAGGACGAAGAAAATAATTAAATTTAACCACCCCCCTTATCAACAGGGGGGTTATTTCATGCGGACTCTTACTAATACCTTCTTACCTACCCGAAGAATACCATATTTTTCTTTACCCATACCTCCGGAATGGTATCTGGAATTTTCTTCTCACTGAACACTTGTTCCCAGTTCCTTCGGGTAAGAACGTCTTCTATTTTGCTCGCACTTGAACATTGCCAAAAACGTTTACATAATGTATATTCTTACTATGAATGTCAAGGGTAAAAAATCTCGTTTGTGGCGCGGTATCACAATACTATTCATAGTTGGATTGTTGGCAACATTTGTGGTTGTAGTATTTGCGAGTGTTGTGGTGCTTACCACCCCCATTCCCAACGCGAATGAATTTGATAACCGCGAAATTGTTGAATCAACAAAAATATACGACCGCACGGGGAAGATCCTTTTATATGAACTGTATAATGAAGAGAAACGCACCGTAATTTCCTTTGAAGAAATTCCGCGAAATGTAAAAAACGCCGCCATTGCCATAGAAGACAGTCATTTTTATAGCCACCCGGGCGTCTCCATATCTTCGATAGTGCGCGCGTTTCTTACTGACGTAATACACGGACAATTTTTTATACAAGGCGGGTCAACTATTACCCAACAACTTATTAAAAACACGCTTCTTACGCCAGAAAAAACAATCACGCGAAAAATTAAAGAAGCAGTACTTGCCTTAAAAATAGAACGAAGGTACTCGAAAGATGAAATCCTTGATATGTACCTTAATGAAATTCCCTACGGATCCAATGCGTATGGAATTGAGGCCGCGGCCCAAACATTTTTTGGAAAACACACGCGCGATCTTACCTTAGCAGAGGCCGCATATTTGGGAGCGCTTCCGAAAGCTCCTTCCCTTTATTCTCCATACGGAAACAATAAAGACCAGTTGGTAACGCGAAAAAATATTGTTTTAAAACGCATGGAAGAATTGGGATTTATTTCAGCAGAAGAAGCAACCATGGCAAGTAAGGAAGATGTAATGTTTTTATCGCCTTCCACTCAAGGAATACATGCGCCCCACTTTGTAATGTATGTGGTAAGTATACTGTCAAAACAATTCGGGGAAGATTTTTTGCGAAAAAATGGGCTCTCGGTACGTACCACCCTTGATGTAAACCTGCAAACAAACGCAGAAGAAGTAATTGCTTCTCATGCGGAAAAAATTAAAAAGGATTTCAATGCAGGAAATGCGGGTCTGGTGGCGCTTGATCCTAAAACAGGAGAAATTCTTGCCATGGTTGGTTCCAAAGATTATTTTGACCGCGAGGAAGAGGGAAATTTTAATGTAACACTTGCGCATAGACAGCCAGGATCCGCTTTTAAACCCATTGTCTACGCGGCCGCGTTCGAAAAAGGATACACGCCTGAAACAGTAGTATTTGATGTGCCGACCGAATTCGCGGTTTCGGGCGCGGAAAGCTATCAACCACAAAACTACGACAACATATTTCGGGGGCCCATAACACTTCGGGAAGCCCTTGCGCAATCCATAAATGTTCCCGCAGTCAAAGTGTTGTATCTTACCGGATTAAAAGAAGCGCTTGATATGGCGCGCCGAGTAGGCATAACCACTCTTTTGGGACCCAACCAATACGGACTTACGCTTGTGTTGGGAGGCGGGGAGGTGCAGCTTCTAGAACTTACATCAGCATATGGTGTCTTTGCAAATGATGGTGTGAGGCAAGAACATGTTGCAATTATAAGCGTGGAAAAAAATAACCATGAACGTGTATGGGAATATAAACCAAAACCAACAAAAGTTCTAGAACCTCTTATTGCCCGTACTATATCGGATATTCTTTCTGATAATACGGCGCGCGCGCCCGCGTTCGGATCCGCTTCCGCCTTATATTTCGCCAATCGACCTGTAGCCGCAAAAACAGGAACAACAAACGACTACCGCGACGCATGGATACTTGGTTATACCCCCAACTTAGTCGCAGGTGTGTGGGCGGGAAACAATAACAACACGCCCATGGAAAAACGTGTTGCCGGATTTATTGTTGCCCCTATTTGGCACGATTTTATGGAGCGCTCTCTCCAAACAATGCCCATTGAACCATTTGGAATTCCAGAATATCAAAAACCGACTAAACCAGTCCTAAACGGCGAGTGGCGCGGATCACACATATATGTAACAGATTCTAGGTCCGGCGCCCCCGCGACTGATGAAACACCTCCGGAATTCAGAGTCACAAAAACAATAACAGAAATTCACTCCATTTTGCACTGGGTTGATAAAGATGATCCGCGGGGCACTCCCCCAACAAACCCAGCCCGCGATGGACAATACGCAAATTGGGAATCTGGCGTACGCGCGTGGGTAAATAGATCAGGAATAAGTACTCCTTAACCCGCGCAAAGAGGTATCAGACAAAAAACAAGGAAGAACAGTTCCATCCTTGTTGTATGACCTAAGCAATAAGTTGTCTGATGCAATCAATCACTCCAAAAGTACTCGGATACCGGGACACAATTCCGCCGCGCTCTCTCACCAACGCCTGCACTTTAGGGGAACCATTAGAGGGACACAGTGGGTATTTCACCATACGAAGAACAGGAAGATCTCCATCACTATCTCCTATGGCAGCAACCCGTTCTAAACCAATACCCGTTTTCTCACACCATTCCCTCATTCCAGACCCCTTATTGACGCCTGTGATTGTTATATCAACCGCCGAGTTACTGTGAGTTATTTCAATACCTTCGGTATTGCACAGAGCGTATATATCTTGAAAAAAATCTTCCATCAACACACCTGCGGGAGGACGCACAGAACAAGAAAAAGCCTTCCCTAATTCTATGAAAATACCTAGTGTGTCTGTATATTCTTTGAGCCTTCCTTCTACCTCTTTCAATTGTCTGATGGTACCCGAAGTAATACGCGTGTTTGTGTGCCACTCTCCAGTTTTTGGAATATAAAACACTGATCCATTCTCTACAATATGAGGAACTATTCCCTCTCTCATACCAAGTGTCTGACAACATGCTTCTGCATATGGCGCAGGACGACCAGTGTTAAGAAAGGCGGTTAGTATTTTGTTCGCTCTTAAATCAGCTAGTTGTTTACGCAAAACAACCATATCTTCAAGAGGCCAATCTTCAACACCAGGAGTTACGCACCCCTCCCAATCAAGCGATAAGTAGAAATTGAAAACACTATGATAAATCATCTTGGAATTCCTCCCGTTACAACATCTACATTTTTTGTAGCACAGACAAAAACCCAAGACAAGTATCTCAAATCTTCATCGGCATTACGATATAGAAATAAGAAGAATCGTCTTTTGACCGCATCAAGAGAGGTCCTTCCGGAGAGGCAAACCCAAAAAAAACATCTCCTGACATATTCTGCAAACCGTCCATAATATAGCGATAATTAAACGTTATACTCATTTCCTTCCCAATAATCGGCGTGTTTGCATACACCTGATTTTCTCCCACATCCGCGTTCTGCGCGCGAATCTCTATTTTTTTATCTTGCGGGTTTACATGAAAAGTTATGTCCGAAAGTTTACCCACGAACACACCTGCCACGCGAAGCATATCAACAAGAACATCTTTGGATAGTGTAAATTCTGTTGTAAAAGCAGTGGGCACTATACGCTGATAATCAGGAAAAGAACCCTCAACAAGTCGAGATACCATACGAAACCTCTTTGTTTGAAACACTACTTGACCAACTCCCAAAGAAACCGCCACATTCCCATCCTCACGATCAAGTAAATGAGTGAGCTCATGTATAGATCGTATAGGCAACAAAAACGACTGAGACCATCCTTTTTCTCCAAACACACCATCCACTTGTTGTTCTGCAAGCCGGAAACTGTCTGTGGCCGCAAAAATCGCTTTTTGGTGAGTAAGATATACGTACACACTCGCAATTTCGGGTTTTATATCTGACAGTGATGAAGCGGATACCACATGTTGTAACGACGCTTGTAATACCGGACCAGAAATAGTAAAGCTTTCCGACTCTGTTTGTTGCGGCACCAAAGGAAAGTCGTCTGCTGCCTGCCCATGAATAATCGTACGCCCCGCAGTGGAAACGAGCTCAATGTTTCCATTCTTTACAGAACACGTGATGTGTTCTCCTCCCACTAACGATATATACGAACTCAACACCCGGGCGGGTATGGCGATGCGTCCTTCTTGTTCAACTTTCCCTCCCACCCACACTTCTACCGCTGTTTCTAAATTGGTGGCAGTGAGTGTTATTTTTCCTTTTTCCGCCGAGCATAGAATAGTTGAAAGAATAGGCAATGTGGTTTTTCTTCCTGTGTTTTTTTCAACAAGAAGAACACCGTCTTTGAAGTTTTCTTTTACTGCAATAAATTTCATATTGTATAATACTATATATTTTTTATAAATAAATTATATGTAGTAGTAAGCGGTGTGCATAAGTGGAAAAGTATTTCTACGCTTACCCTGTAATGAATTTAGACACGTATGGATGTGTATAAGAAGGAGAAACTTGTGGGAATATACACCAATTCTTTTTTAATTTTATTATCTCCCCGTATGTATACACATGCTATAAACATTTTTTAACCTGTATATGCACACCCCATAGTTTTACGTTTCATAAATATGTTCTCGTAAAATCTGCACTTCATCCGCGAATTCAGGATTGTCCTTTATGTCCTTTACAATCTTCTCATATGCATGAATTGCAGTAGTGTGGTCTCTTCCGCCAAATTTTTGTCCTATATAGGGGAAAGACCCATGAAAATCTTGCCGCAGAAGGTACATGGCAACTTGGCGCGGTTTTACAACTTCCCTGCGCCTACTCCGTTCAAATAATTGTTTTTCATTAATATCATAAAAAACACAAACCTCTTTTATAATATTCGCGGCGGTAACAACGCGTTTTTGACGGGATGTTATCTGTAGGAGCAACTCTTTTACCTCCTCTACGCCCGGAATAATACCCATCATGTGTGTCCGCGCATTAACAATATTCAAAGCGCCTTCCAATTCTCGAATGTTTTTTTCTACTGCGGACGCTATATATTCCAAAATTTCCTTTGGTAAATCACTCTTTTTTGTTGCAAGTTTTGTTTTAAGAATAGCGAGCCGTGTTTCATAATCAGGTTGTGATATGTCGGCGATAAGTCCCGCTTCAAACCGTGAACGGAGGCGTTCTTCAAGGTTTGCTATTGATTTTGGCGGGCGGTCAGAAGAGAATATAATTTGTTTATTATTCTCATGCAGTGTGTTGAATGTATGAAAAAATTCTTCTTGCGTACGCACTTTGCCGGCGATGAATTGAATATCATCGATAATAAGAACATCAAACTGACGATAGAGGTCTTTAAATCGTTGTGGTTCGTGGTTTTGAATAGCGGCCACCAATTCGTTCGTGAAACGCTCTGAAGTTGTGTAGTAGACTTTCAAAGAAGGATCATGTTGTTTGATAGCGTTGCCAGTTGCTTGTAATAGGTGTGTTTTTCCGAGTCCCACGCCGCCATATATAAATAATGGGTTGTAAAGAGATGCTATGTTTTTTACTACCGATTGCGCCGCCGCATGGGCAAGTTCATTGAAAGAACCCACAATAAAGGTGTCAAAAACATAGCGAGGATTTAAATTTGTATTTTTGTCAATACGAAGCTCTTGAAACTCCAATTGTTCTTCAACGGGTCGTGTTGGCTGATTTACTTGCAGAGGTGTTGTTTTTTGAGGAGTTTCCGGGGTAGTTGCTTTCGATACGACATATTCAATACTGCGCACTTCCGGACATGTTGTTCGAACTGCGCGCATAATAAGCTTTTGGTATTTATTTTCAAGCCACTCTTTTGTAAAACCATTTGGAACCGAAACTGTGATAATGCCTTGCTCATTACGGCTTATAAAGGTGTGTTTAAACCACGTAATAAAATTTGCCCGTGATATAGAAATTTCAGCTTCATTAAGCACTATCTGCCACAATTCCTCATTTGTCATAGTGTGATATGGATATACTAACCAGTAACACTGTATAGTATATCAGATTGTTCACAAACAAGACATTATATACACAACATATTGATTTATGCACAACATGTGAATAACTTGTGCATGGCTTGTGGGCTATTGAGTAAGTTGTTATTGCTTGGTATAGTGGACCCATGTCTGTAACATATAAACCAAAGAAGAAAAAACGTAGAAAAACTCATGGTTTTTTGGTGCGTTCTCAAACTCCGGGTGGTCGAAATGTCATCCAGAGGCGTCGCAGGAAAGGTAGAAAACGCGTAACCGTATAATGCTTCCTAAAGAGAATCGTCTCCTGACACGGGAAGATTTTAAAGCAGTTTTTCGTGGACATTTGCGGGCGCGTAAAGGGCCTTTTCAATTGGTGTGTGAGAAAAATACTATGTCCACAGATCGGTTTGGTTTTGTGGTATCACTTTCTGTATCAAAAAAGGCTGTGCGGCGTAATAAACTGCGACGACAATTGCATGAAATAATACAGGCAATGCATTCCCGAAAAATTTCCGGTTATGATTGTGTGATACGCGCATACGCGGGAGCGGATGAGTTGCCCTATGATGATATAAAACAATATATAGTAGAAATGGTTAAAAAAGTTGCTATGTTGCACAACACAGAGCATAAACTGTAAACCATAGTATATGATTCCTATAAGCATATTTATTATTCGTATCTATCAATTCTTTCTTTCTCCCGATCAGGGCATATTGTTCCCTGGCCGTGCGCGCGTGTGCCGGTTCTTTCCATCTTGCTCGGCGTATACCATAGAAGCCTTGCGGGCACACGGTTTTTTACATGGGTGGTGGTGCGGGGTAACACGTGTGGCGCGGTGTCATCCATGGCAGAAAGGGGGGTATGACCCTATACCCTGAATCATGGAGTTTTAAGTTTCAAGAAATACATGTCTTTCTTCATAACTTTCTTTAATGAATTATTCTTTCGTCCCCTTTTGAACGCTCTCGTATTTTTTACGAGCATTCTTCCATTTCATGATTTAGGGCTTGCGGTTATTATTCTTACCGTTTTAGTGCGGTTTGTGTTGTTTCCTTTCACCCACCACTCCTTAAAAGCGCAAACAAAAATGCGTTCTTTGGAGCCGGAAATTGCGCGTCTTCGCGACAAACACAAAAACAACCAAGAAGAACAAGCGCGCCGCACCATGGCTTTGTATAAGGAACATGGAGTAAATCCTTTTTCTGGGTGTGTGACGATTCTCATACAATTACCTCTTTTAATAGCGCTGTATCGTGTTTTTTTGGTTGGAGTTGGGGATATGGACAGATATGTATACCCATTTGTTTCAGTGCCAGATTCGCTGCATACGCAGTTTTTGGGGCTGATAAACCTTACGGAAGCAAGTATTTTTTTAGCGGCGCTTTCCGGACTTACTCAATTTATCCAAATGAAGCTCGCGATACCCGCATCTTCATTGCGCACCGCGCAAAAAGCGGATATTTCACACATAATGACTACTCAAATGAAGTATGTAATGCCTGGAGTCGTTTTTGTAATCGGCTTACAGTTCCCGGCGGCAGTTTCTTTATACTGGACAACAATGAATATATTTGCTATCATTCACGAAATGATAGTGCGTAAAAAGGCGGAAGTAATTCAAACCACCTACGAACATGATCCAGAACGAGAACTCAAAAAACTATGATGATGTTCATGAAATACTCAACGGGGTGTTGCAAAAAATGAACATTCAAGCATCTGTCAGGCAGTCAGACTTTTTAGATGCCCCTTATTTTCAAATTGAGACAAGAGACAACACGCTGCTTATTGGCGAAAACGGTCAGCATTTATACGCGCTTCAGACATTTGTAAAGCGCGTTGTCGAACAAAGGCGCGGTGGGTTATGCCCGCCATTTCTTATCGATGTGAATGATTATCAGCGCCAGCATATTGAAGAAATTAAAGAACACGCGCGCATGGGGGCCCAACGCGTTCGCTATTTCAAAAAAGAGATTGTATTACAACCAATGAATAGTTATGAGCGCCGTATTATACACATGGCGCTCATGGAAGATCCGGATGTGGTAACGGAAAGCGCGGGTGAAGGAGAACATCGGCGAGTGGTGATAAAGCCTGTTCATGCTTCAGGTTTTATGTGAAGGCTCCAGAGCGAGCCGTCTTTTTTGTTTGTAAAGAATAAAAATGACTCATCGGTAGAGAGAAAGAGGTTAACCGCGTCAAACTGACGTGCGGGTAAAAGTTGTTGGCGTTCGCCTGTGACTATGTTTATGCGCCACAATCCGTCGTTGAAAGAAACCATTCCTTGCCACCATTCATCAGGAAGGATAACCCCGTTTGGCAGAGATTCAGGGATGGCGCAAAAGAGTGTATTTTTTGATGCGGGCGCCCATGTACATTTCTCAGGAAGTGTAAAAAATGGCATATCAACAACAGTATGTTCTTTGAGTGAGGATATATGAAGAGAACCGCGCGTTCCCTCTCGTTCGGTGTCCATGTAAAGAAAATCAGTGTCTCCTGGACGCCATAACACAGCAAGACCTATTTTTTCGCTAAGCACGCGCGTGAGGAGTTTTGAGGAAGGATTCAGTGTAAAAAGAATGCTAGAAGCATAAGAAGAGCTTTTTTGTTTCAAAACAATACTATTTGCAGAAGGCCACAAAACTTCAAAATCGGGAGCAGGGAGTGTGAATATTTTTCTTATGGCAGTATTGTCTGGTTGCGCGGTGAAAAGAATAGTCTCTCCTCCTGTCGTGGTTGTGTACGCAATCGTGTCATTAGTCAAAGATGCGGCAATCGTTTGAATATCTGACGGAAGAAAACCGGAAGACACGGTACTTGTGCCGGTATAGTGCGCATAGAGTCGTCGTAGTTCGCCATCCGCGTAAAAACTGATAACCGCGTATGTTTTTGAGGGAGTCCATGATACATCAAGAATTCCAGGGATTGTTACATTTGAAATACGCGTTTCATTTGTTCCCATAAATTCTGTTTCATATAAATTACCGCCCGCTTGCTTAAAATAGCGTACGCGTGTTCCGTTGGAAGAAAGTGAAGCTCCAACAACAGGGTCTTGAGAAATAAGATACAGTGTTTGCTCGTCTTCGTTTTTTACGCCATCTTCCCCTATAATAACGCCGCCACGGAGCGGGTCTTCAGTAGAGGAAAACTCTTCCTTGTTAAATAAAGCTCCAAAAAATGAGTCCGTGGTGTTTCCGTCTCCATCGGCATCTCCCCAAAATATAAATAACAAGATAATCAAAAGAATAACTCCCAGCGCAAGAAGAGTTAGTGTGATAATGCGGCGGCGGGAGGTATTTGTTTGATCGGTATTCATGTAATAGTTTTTGGTTACTGTACAAGTTGTATAGGCGGAATTGTAAGGGTGGAATCTACTAAATCAGGATTAATGGTATTAAGAATGAGCCATGAAGAAAGCGCCAACAGAAGACCTAACAGGGCGTTTGTTATGCGTGCTTTGGCGTCGCCCATCAAACTCGTGTTTCCGGCTGATCCCACATATTCCGCCCCTCCTATAACGAGCATTACGAGGGCAAGCACGGCAGCTGCGCTTAAGAGAAACCAAAATACCTCTTTGGCATATAAGGAAAAACCACCACTCATGGGGACTTCTTGGACTCCTCCCGGGAGAGGGGCTAGTAGTTTGTAGGTTGTATCAGCATATACATTGTAGTGTACACACAGCAACAAACTGCATAATCCTAGTATAATTACTAATTTATTCCACATGCATGCGAAATGATTTTTGTATGTGTTCCAGTATATTAAATGGATTTGTTACTTCAAGAGTGATACGTTGTTGTGCGCTGCTTCCCGCTTCTGAAACATAAGAAAGAATTTCCGGGTTTTGCGTGTCGGGAGCAATGTCAGTGCTATCTATGTTCCATTGGTACGTAAGAAATGATGCTTTAGCGCTTGCATAGTATGGCTCTGCCAGAATGCGTGTTTCCCCTCCCGACACAACTTTGTGCGTGTCTGCTATAATTTTATGATATGACGGACCACGCAAAGCGTGCAATTCATAAAAAAGGAGTTTTGGTTCTTGTACCGAAATATGAATGCGTTTTTCTTGCACAACACTACTATTTTCATTGTAGACACGTACCAACACTTGTGGAGGCACATTTCTGCTCTTTGTTATGGGCAATGAGAGAGTATTTTTCCCTCTGCCGGACATATTTTTTTGAAGTGTATTATCTATCCGCCACTCATATAATAAATTTTTTGGATCGTAATAACCGTTTCCTGTGGACAACAAAGGAAGAGCAACATAGGTAACAGTCGACCCGCGCACCGGAAGAGCTTTTCCGCGGTACCATACAGGCGTATGTGTGTTGGTATACCATAACACATCAAGATCTGACGGCCATATGGTAAGCGTTTTATCGTAATGCGTGGCGCTAGGAGGGTCTGCGGTTACGCGAATGGTGGTAGGTGTTCCAATGGATCCGGTGGTTATGATGGTCTCTGTAAGTCCTTTTCCACTTTTGATCTGTTTTCCGTTTACATACCATGTAAGCGGAGTGGTGTCTATGTTAAAACTATATGTTTGCGCCGATACGCGGACTTGTTCGTGTGGTCCTGGATACGCGGGAGAAAGAGAAAGTAATATGTCTGTACTTGAGTTTGCGTCATTAAGTTGGGCGTTTGCGTACATGCCGCAGAAAAAAACAAAACATAAAGAAAGCGCGCTTATTTTTTTTATGGATGCAACAGAAATCATATTATTTTTTTTCTTCGTGTGGTAATACTTTTTTTGCATAGGCTTTAAAAAATAACCATAGAAAGAATCCGCTCCACGCCGGCAACCAGTTGATAATCGCGTTTCCAAACGCGGTACCGCCAAGAACTAAAAAGACGCGCATGCCAGTTGGACTTGTGGGTGTTATTTGTTCCATGATAAGCCACAGTCCAACTACTAAGAATATTATACCACTCATAACGGCTCCTACCACACTGCTCGCGCCCGCAAGAGGAATACCCACAATGGGAATGGCGGCGAGTGTCTGTCCAAAAAATTCAAACATGTCTATTGTTACCGCGGGAAACAGCCACAACCCTACCTCCACGGGGCTTATCGGAAATGGTTGCCGGGGTGGCTTTTTTGCTTTTGCGCCTTTTTTTTTCGAGGACTCTTTTTGTTCCGTGTTTCCGGCATCATTCATTTGACCATCTGCGCTTGCGCGCTGTTCTTGCTGACGCTGGCGCAAGAGTTCCGCTTGATATTGTTGTTCTGTGAGAGTAGCCATGTATCTTTATGCAATTTCTTCTTTTGCTTTCCTAATTGCCAATAACTGCTGGGGGTCGGAAGTGATGATTTGATCTTCGGTGTAGGATGCGATTATTTTAACGGCCACATGTTTTAACCCCGCGAAAAATATTCCTTCTCCTATATCAGACTCCAAAAGCATAAATTTTTCTTCGTCAGTGAGATTGAATACTTCCTTCATCATATCAATAGTTGCCGGCGATTGCTTCAAGAGAATTTGGATAGATGAATTGGTTATAAGGGGTTTTCCATAGGGGGAACCCATAAAGTCTCCGATATCTTGGGTAATGGTGGTAACGCCTAAAAAATATTTGCGCGCGCGTTTTACAATACCGAATAAAAACGAAGCGCCGTCTTCGTGTTTCATCATCCACCACGCCTCATCAACTATCAGAATCCGTTTTTTTAATTCCGAACGCACCACATTCCAAATATAATGCGTAACAATGTACATGCCGATGGGGCGCAGCTCGTCTTCCATATCCCGTAGAGAAAATACCACCATATTTTTGTCTATATTGATGTTGGTGGGTTGATTTAAGAATCCGGATGATGTTCCTTCAACATACTTGTATAACCGTGTCGCGATGGTGTCGCCGCCGCGTATATTGGAAAGCACCAAATGTAAATCTGACAGGAGGGGGGGCGAAACGCGCGACAAGTCCGCATCGGGTGTGATGTCTTTTGCCGCGTATGTTTCGGTCAGCGCCCGGTCCATAATGGCATCTTCCTCCGGTGTGAGCCCTCCCAGCATGATGCGAAAAAGTCCGATTAGGTTTATGATATTTGACCGAAGCACATCCGCGGTTGACTCATCTTCACGGGGAATAGGGAGATCAAATGGGTTTAGGTGGTGAGGTGAATTGACAGAAATATTAAAGTGCCGCCCGCCAACCGTTTCCGCCAGATATTCATATTCATGTTCCGGATCAATCACGATTACATCGGCATCAAACATTAAGGAGCGCAAAATTTCCAGCTTTGTAAGATATGATTTTCCGCCCCCCGCCTTTCCAAAAATAACCGTGTTGTAGTTTTCAAAGGTGAAACGGTCGAAGAGGATTAAGCTGTTATTATGGCGGTTTATGCCATACAGAATGCCTCGGTTTGACGTAAGGTCAAACGAAACAAAAGGGAATACGCTCGAAAGAGGCGAAGAGTTCATATAGGTGTGCACTTCTAACCTATCAAGAAGCAGAGGGAGTGTGCTCGTAAACCCTTCCTGTTGTTGAAAGAGCGCCGGTTTTGCGTAGATAAGCTTTGCTTCCAAAATGGATCGGATTTCGGATTCAGTTTCAGTAAGTTCTTTTTCGGAGTCGGCATATATGGTTATGTAGAGACCGACGCTGAATAATTTTTCCGTTGCCTGCTGGAGCTTGTCACGGAGCGTTTCCAGGTCTTGGTAAGCGGTATCGAGCATGGGATCGCGCACAAATCCTTTTTCTTCGCGAACGGAAACTTGTGATTGCACTTCAGCCACTTTTTTACGAAGATCCCGCAGAATAATCGATGTATCAACGGGATGTACATATATTGCTATGTCAAACACTTTATCAAGATTGATTATGGGTGAAAACCAGCTTGTGGCGAGAAACCGCGGATATGCGTATACGTAAAGCGTACGGGTGAATTTTTCACCTAGTTGAAAGCTCGACGGGTTTATTTTAAGCGCGGCGGGGGCGATAGCGTCTTCCAATTTCAAAAGGCCGCTCGCGTAAATATCTTGCGGAAAAACCGGCAAGATATTCTCTGCTCCCTCCCCTGCTTGTTTTTTGCCGAATATGTTTGAAAATAGAGACATAAGATTAAGAAATGAAAGATTTGCAATATAACGTCTTGTGCTGACCCCATTTACGTCATCGCAAGACGTTATATTGCAAATCTTTCATACTACATAGCCACTTCCGGCATCTTCCCCTTTTCTAATTCGCCCGGATTGTACAGCCCATAAAATAATTCTATCAATTCTTCGGTGTTCAACGGAACAAGCCGCACACTGATTCGCGCGAGACCCTGCCGCGCCACTTCCACGCGTTGGTATAATTGCGTTTTATACTCTTCAAACAGCGCTTGGTGAACGCCATGCTCTTCAATTTCCTTCATTTCTTTTTTTCGGCGGCCGGACATATCCGGCAGAAACGAAAGTATGCCCCGACGCATGGTTTCTTTCTCCAAAACGCGTACAGGCGTAAAAGGCACCACCACATAGAAACTGTGTGTCATGATATTCGCGCTTTCCACAAACGATTTTATGAACTCAATATATTCGGAAGTTTGAATTTTCATAAGTTCGTTATACTCGCGCCGAAGGCGATCGCGCAGTGTTTCGAGATAGGGCTCAATGTTGAGTTGGCGCGATTGCACAAATGTCTCCACGGAAAAGTCCAATGAATTAAGATAGTTTTGATACTGAAAAATAATTGCGTCCTGCTCTTCTTGCGACTTCAAAGCAAAGTTCAAGGAAGATGCGATCATGATAACGCGTAAAGACCCGTCTTTTAGCACCAAAACGCCGTCACGGATTTCTTTTATTTCTACTAATTGTTGCGCGGGTAGTGGTTTTGCCATATTTTTTGAAACTTACATACCATCTTGTGATGACTCCATTTTGGTCATCGCAAGACGTTACATATTGCGCTTTTGACTTTTTTCTTCTTTATCTCGTATATTCTGCATAACATCCAATGACCAGGCAAGGTCGTTTAGTTTGCTTTTGGTTACTTTAGGCACAATAAGCCCCGTACGTATAAGGGTATCACTTTGTTCTGTTTTTTGTTTTTCTGTGTTTGTTTTTTTCCACAAATAGATTCGCGGTTTGAATATGTATGTTACGGAATGAGAAAGAAGATCTATAAACGGCCGGCCGTTTACTTTCATGAACGCGAGCGCGGCTGAAAGCGCTATGATGGGGGCGGCTAAAAGGAGCGTGAAGAAATAGTTTTCCAAAAAAAACCAAATAAGAAACGTAAGCCCGCCGCCGCCCAACAGATAAAAAAACTGTTTGGTGGTGAGCGGTCCGAAAATCTTATCTTCTACCTCGATAAATTGTGGAACTTGAAATTGTTGCATTTTTTGTATCTGTTAGAGCAAGTCTTTGTCGGCATCTTTTGTTTCTGGCGCGGTGTTGTTCATGTTAAACCCTCTAAACGCGGACAACGCACTACGATTTGTGTGTGGTGGTGTTTGCGTGCCTAAGGGTGAAAACGGTGAATGTTCTTCAACTGGTTTCGGGGCCGGCATAGGCTGTATACGTGAAGCTTGAAACCCAAAACTTGAAACTTGTTCGTTTTTTGGTGAAGCTAAATTACTTATCGCACCTTGATCTTGCTGTTTTGTAGGTACGTATGCCTTTCCTTGTATATTGGGCAAATCTTCTCCTACTTGTTCGCGATAGGGGTCTGCTCCTTTATACCTCGCTTCTGGCGGGGCTGTTGGTTTTGGCGCCGGAGCAGGTTTTTTAACCATGCTTAATGGCTGAATTCCTTTTTCTTCTACCAGCGCCCGTTCAAGCTCTGCCTCTAGATCTTCCAGGGTGGTTGCGCGGGTCTGCAAAACACGTTCGGAGGCGAAACCTCCGATTGTTGTTGTAATCGGAGGTTTCGCCTCCGAACGTGTTTCATTGTTAGGGGTAGGTGTTACACCAAACATGGCTCGTAAATGTTCGCGCACAGGAGCAAAGATTTCACGGTTTATGTCATCTGCGATTTTACTTGCTGTTTGGCGATCCACAAGCAGGCGTTCGGCGAGATTTCCCACAAATTCGTTGGGGTGCGTAACGCCAAGCATCAACAAGCCGGTTTCATTCGTCATTTCGCCGACTTTGTCAATAAGTAATCCATGCTGTTTTCCGATATCAGCCATCTTCTCTGCGTTTGCATTGGAAAAGATAGCGTCTTTTAACTCCGGTGGCAGTTTGTCTAATTGGTCGAGAATATTATTTAATTGTTGTTTGTTGTCGTAAATCATACATTCAATATTATGGTGTTCCACCAGGGGCTGGCGTTGCGCCGACATTAATATTTCCTCGTCTAGATCGGATACCAACCATATTTGGATTTATAATAAGATTTATCCCTATGTTTGTTCTAATTTGATTTGCTAATTGTTTATTTTTATACGGACCGTTTTGATCCTCAATTTTATCCGCTAATTCATTGGCGATATCCGATGCTGGTTGATTTATATTTACATTCAGTTCTCGTATGAGAGCATGTAACATTTGTTGTGATGCTGAAATTTGTTCGCGGTTGTTTGTAACATCATTGAAATTACGTGTATTAGCTGCAAAATATTGTCTGAAGAATTTGTTTTCTCCTATGGACTGTGCATCCATTTTACGCATTTGCGTATCACTCAATTCGCCGAGATAATCGTTGAGGCGTTGTTGATACCGTGTATCATTATCCGGAATACTGCTTAATTCTTTATTTCTGTACTCACCATGCAGCATGCGCATAGCTTGATGTGCATTGCCTGTTGCATTTGCAACATCTCCTGCAAGTTTTGGATCAAAACTATTTACGCGATCAAAGAATTTTATTTGGTCTTCTTTTGGATCCATTGCTTGTACTACCTGTGCTTGCCTTTTTTCATTCATGGAATCAAAAGCCTCTACTTGTGCTCTTGCGCTAAGAGTTTTTAACATAGACGCTTGTTGTTTGGGGGAAAGGTTTGCAATGCGTTTTGCCTCATTTTTGGCAACACCTTGTTGTTGTTGAGAAATTGCGGCTGGAATGCGAAGCATTTGTCGTGCCAAAGGAACATTAGCAAGTCGTTGGGCTGCTTTGCTCTCCAAAAACGCATTTGATGCAGTAGCAGCGCCTCGTTGTATAGGCTTTGTTGCTGATAAAGCTCCTTTCCCCGCATACCCGCGGGCCTTTTTTGCTATGCCCACACCAATACCAATGGCGGCTGCCGCTCCCACCGCGCCCATTTGTTTTGCCACAACCAACGAACCCATGAGAAACGCCACGGTTGCAAAATAACTAAAGAGAATGCCCGTGTTGATAACATGATTTCCGCCGGAGAGTGTTTGCGACATTTGCGCGCCAAACGCGATGGCAAGATACATCATGAATGCCGATGCCGGAAAGAAAAATGACCATTGAAACAATTTGTGCCACCACTGGTTTGAGTAGGTGCGCGTTGAAGGGAGAACGCTTGCCAAAAACCCCAAGGGAGCAAGCACAAATATCATTATCAATGCCACACTGCGAATCAACAACATAACGCTCAACGCCACAAACACGAACATGAGCGTAAGTTGTAGTATAAGAATGGTCGCCTGCCAGAAAAATCGTATTACAGTGGCACTGGGTTCGTTTTGTTCAATGGGCGCTACTTTTACAACCCCTTCGTCGCTGGTAAATGGCTGGTTTAATTGTGTTTTGACCACTGTTTCAAAGCCTTGAGAGAGTGATTTATTCGGATCAATGGGAGTGTGCTTATCACTAGACAGCGTTTTTACATCGGTCATTTTTCCTAACTGAAGGACGGTTGCTATGTTTTGCGATACAGTTGGGTCTCCAATTTCACTGATAAACGCAAGCGCGAGGATGTTAGACGCGTCTACCACCGTAAAGGCGATAACAAGGCTGAAATTAATTAAAAGCGCGATAATAATAAGTTTTGGCAGAAGTTGTTTTGCGCCGTACGATTCAAGCCGCAGAATGGTTGCAATGGCTATAATAAGAAGCGCAAAGATAAAAAATATATTCGCGATGTCGCGCGTGATAGTCCAGCCAATCGTAACCGCGTCAATGCCGCTTAATCCCGCGAGTGAAATAGCAATAGCGGCGTCAAAAAAATTCGCAAAGAGGGTAATGAGAAGTTTGAGCCCGAAATTTATAAGCTCTAAAATCCAAATGAGTGGTAAGAGAGCTAAATCCCAACTAGGACCATTCGGAGTATATGTACCATCCTTATCAATTGTTCCAGCCTCAGGTATAAAGGTTTCGGCACACTTTGCAATAGCTGAAGCCAACAGGCAGTTCTGCCCAAGCCCATTGCATTCATTTTCACAATTTTCTTTAGTTGCCCATGGTTCTAATTTCTTGCCATCCTCATCGGTGTCTGTACAGGAATAGAATTGAGTTCCCATAGAATTTGTTTGGCACACGAATTGTGCGTTCGCATTCCCTGAAAACACAGGAGAAAACATTGCAATCATCACAACACAAAGCGCTATCGCGAAAAGGAGCGGTTTTGGGAGTAATGTTTTGTATATGATGTGCGGTTGAAACATTCTTAAATCTGTTTTTTATATTGTTCCGACAAACGGAGCCTCTTCACTGGTGCCTGTTGCGTCAAAACAATCAGGGTCATCGGGATAGTCAATTAAGGTATCGCCGTCGTTATCTATGCCGTCGGAACATTGGGGGGGCAGGGGTGGAGTGTCTGTTTCACTGGTATCGCTTGAACCGGTACACCCAGGGTCGCTCAAATCTACTCGTCCGTCGCCGTCGTTGTCTATGAGGTCGGCGCATTGGGGTACCGCAGGGGGAAGCGCGCAGATGCCAGTGGTGCACTGATTTGATGCGCACTGTGTGGCGGCAGAACAGACGCAACCAGCGGGTCTTCCTAAAGAAGTTCCACATGGTGAAGATGGTAATGTCGTATCAAAATCCGGTGGCGAGGAACCAAGAAGGCCGCCAGATCCACTGCCTCCGCCGACAACCCAGGATAATAATTGATCGAAAAGAGCCGCGATAATTTCATTAATTTCATCTGCCGCGCCCACCTTATCAAGCTGCGCGCGAGTTGCTTGATCAAATGAATCTACAATTGCCCTGCCGGGAGTTTGGGTTATGGATCTAATGCACAAAGGATTTGAAGCATCATACGATGGATTATCAACTACCTCTCCTGCTGTAATAGTGCTATATCCCAGTACGCATTTTCGGAGTCCTGGAAATCCCGCACCTGCAATAAAATCGTTTAAATTTGCTTCCACCGCCACCATTTCGCGGTTGCGTGATGTTCCCGCGCTTAAAGTTAAGAGCCCCCATGGCGTATTTTCATAGCGGGCGGTTTTTACATACGCGTCCCACCCGCCGTTTCGGAAGTCGGTATAAAAGTCTTCCACGTTATCAACCACGTCGGTAAGAGAACAGCGCGCTTGCGGCCCAAAACTGCCGTATCCGCGCCCATAGCTTTGGCTTAGGCTTTGACCAACCGTTAAGCGAAAAGGAGAGCATAAATTATTCCATGCCGGCCCAAAGTACTCCCGTAAAAAGAGGCTTGCTTCATTATCAGCGGCGTCCGTTAAAAATTCTGCAATGTTTGTTACAAAAAGAGAGCCTTCTGTGCCACCGCTAAAAAAGGGATCTTGCCCCGTGCGTATCCAGTTTACTGTCGCCTGCCCAAAACTGTGAACAACTTTTCGCGCCAAAAACCACGCGATGGAGTCATAAGAAAACGTTGACTTGGCAACATCTATCAGTGTTCCAACAGGATCGCTGATAGCTGATGAGAGACTGCTATACTCTTTTTTTACAAACCACCCTTCTTGTGTTCCCACAACATCATCAAGAAATGGAATTCCCATACCTGTTCCATTATTGCCGGAAAGTCCAACGTCCCAGGTCTCGCAGATCGTAGGACAATATACAGGCACTGCTGCATGTGTTTCATGCGGGGAGGCATAAAATACACCAGCACTTAGAAGAACTGTTGCTAAAAATAACAATAAATGGACTTTATGTTGTGTAACAAAAGACATAAAACTTATGATCCTGTTTTTCTATAGGGCATATATTGTTTAAAAACAGCGCCTCCTTCATTATCGGAAAATGTTAGGGCGTATGTATGAATGGTATCCGTAATGGTGGCAAGGGCTTCAAGAGAGCGTATGGACTCTTGTTTGTATTGAATGAGTGCGGCCATGCCCCCAAGGGGGTCTGTTTCAAAATCAGCGATTTTGTTTGTTATTTCACCAAAGTGTGAAAACGAATTTATAAATCGGAGGTGGGTTGCAACCAAGGACGGTGGAGGTGTAATATCGGTTCGTAATTTTTCCGAAAGCACAGCAAATGATAACGCTGTTTCCTTTAGCGAGTGAAGACTAGTGGCATTATTATTATTAAGTGCTTCCATGGTGGTAATATATACCCCTTTGCTTTCTTTTTTGTTTTGAGCAAGTATAAGCGTTCCTACTGTATTAATATATGCGCGGATTGTTTTTTTGGTATCATCCACTCCCACATGAATATCATTTTCGGAGAAATTGTCTGTCATGTTCTCCGATGCGTTTTTAGCAAGCGTGGCTTGTATATTCATCAGCGCTTCGGCAGTAAGCACTTCTGTGTTTAAAAGAGCTGGGTCGTTAGAGCTTGCCAATTTGTGTGTAAGGTATGATTTCATGAAGTCTTGCGCAAGTTCGGCGGTTAGGTTCGATTCTGTGTTTACGGTTCCCCTTGTGCCCGTGTCACCGGCGCTTGGAATGGCTGTCATTTCATCATCCGGACCGGCTTTTAGAGGGTCTCGGTTTGCTGTAATTTCGGCATTGTCGGTGGTACCATCACCGTCTGTATCGGGGTTCTTGGGGTCGGTTTTCCAAAGAAGTTCTTCCCAATCTTTTAAACTGTCGCCGTCGGAGTCTGATGAGAGTGTGTTCCAGGTGTCACCGGTTGTTTTTGTGGTGGCGTATTTTATTGGAAGTTGGTTTTTATTGTCCGCAAAAAACCACCACCCTCCTCCCAGGAGCGCTGTCAGAATCAGCGGTATGATAATTTTTCTGCTCGGCATAAAAATAATCCTATCCTACAAGCAATTATACACATAAAAACCTCTTATTTTTATTTATTTTTTATTGTTGATGTGGATAAGTTTTGGCTGTGTGATATCATATGAACATGGAGGTAAGGATTATGAAGATTGTAGGTTATTTTGGCGCAGTGATTGGTATTATATTGATCGTTTTTTTTATGTTTTTTCGACGTGAAGATGTTCCGGTAAGCGATGTGTCAAGGGATGACCTTTCCCTGCCACAGAACAGGGAACAAAATAAACTGAAAATTGGAGAGTTTTCAGAAACGGGAGGCAGGTATTCTTCGCAAGTTGGTTTTAAGGAGCTTTTTGTGCCGGTGGTGCGGCCTCTGGAGCCGGCAATTTCTTATGTTGAAGGCGTTTTTCTTGAAAAAAAGAATGAAAATGAGCATGAAAAAACATATTCTGCATTCACACCAGAATTTTCTTTTTCTGCCGGAAAAAGGGAGTGGACAGATGTAGAGCTTTTTGAATGGACATGGGGGAAAGAATATCGCCAACATATGCTACAAATACAAGATATTATGATAAGTGATGGTTTTTTGCGTGAGGACCAGCGCAATATTTCACTTTCTTCTGATGAAGATGTGTATGAGATTCTTGGCATGGTATTTGAGTATGCCGCCGCACGCGGATGGATTTCTCGCAAGGATGCCGAAATATTGCATATAGGGCTTAAAGAGTTACCAAAAAACATTGCTATGGAACGGGCGGCGCTTCAAGCTGGCACAGTAACACCACAGGTGCTTCCTGGGCATCAAAGTTTTAATATGACGAGGATGGACAAGTATGCGTTTATGAAAGATATTATTGATGGGATTAAATATGTCTTTTCAGCCCAAGATGCGAGTGCGCAGATTCCTGGTGGTGGAAACTGGGTTACGAGCCCTGATTGTTATAAAGATTTAGCACCTAATCCTTTACCAGGAGTAAGTTTGTGGGCGTTTTGTTGTAATTGTGGTTTATTCTGCACGCCTACAGGTTGTACATTTGTTTCTGACTGTGGTCCATTTTCTCCTCCTTCTACATGCAACGTCCCTTTGGGGTGTCTTAATGGCCCTGCGGTGGTAGGCGGGTGTGGAGGTTGGCCAAACGCGATTTGGGATAAATTTAGCAATCCGTTAGGTACCGGTATTTGCGGGTGCGGATAAATTAGCGTCATCGCAAGACGCAAATTCTAATGCATTGTTTTATTTGCTTATTATTTGAGTCCAATTTTCAAGTGTAAGCTCTTGTGGTCGTTTTGTTTCAAAAACATAAGGAAGTCCCCCTTTAACATATGAACCAACAGAGGAACGGAGCATTTTGCGTTTTTGGGAAAAAGATTTTTTGGGGAGCTTAAAGAATTCTTGTGGCAGTATATGGTGTTTTTTGAAGAAATTGTCTGATATATTTTCAATTGCAATTACAGCCGAATCTATTTCTGGTGGTGGTGAAAAATTACCTTTTCCTACCCGGAACAAGATTTTAGGTCTGCCAAAAGCTTGTACCGAGAGTGCTAATAAATTCATATGAGGCGGCTTTGCGCATATGCGTTCCGCAACCTCTTTTTGGACCATCAATACCATGGATTGCGGCTTATTTGTCATTTCTTCAAGGAATAATCGCAGAAAGCGAGAAGTTATGTAGTAGGGCAAGTTTGCCACAATCTTGTATTTTTTTGGAGTTATAAATGTCATTCCGGGCTTGACTCGGAATCCAGAGTTTTTGGGAAAACCCGTGTTTTTTTTAAATGTTTTGGATGCCGGATCAAGTTTGGTATGACAAAGCAAAATATCCCCCCCCACAACTTCCAGATTTTTTGCATCTTCAAATTTTTCTTCCAGATACCGAACAAGCGCCGCATCTTTTTCTATGGCAATAACTTTTTTTGCCTTCTCAACTAAAAACTGCGTAAGAATTCCCTTTCCAGGCCCGACCTCCAAAACAATATCAGTTGGTTGAATGTTCGCAGACTCAACAATGTGTTTTGGTATGGCAGTATTAGTTAAAAAATGTTGACCAAGTCTTTTACCCATTCTCATATTTGCGTCATCGCAAGACGCTAATATTAAAATTATTCGAGAAACACGGAACCTTTTCCATCCGGCTCTCGTTCCTGTAACCAATCCAACATGTCCTGTTTGTGTTTTTCCGCTCCCTCAAAAAATTCTAATAAAAAATCACGCGACGTGACTGATGGAAAGTTCTTCTTTCCCATATAGTCAGGAAAACTGCTCCATCGGTAATTTTCTAAGAAATTCAAGGCTTCACTTGAATTTTGTATGAGACCATTTCTCCAACTAGGCGCATGAAGATCCAAAGGATTAAGGTGAATATAAAAAGGCACATAAAGAAAATGTGCTTGTTCTATAACATCAACAGAGCGATATCTCCCTTCAAAAAGTGCCCCGCTTCTTGTGTTTTTTGTATTAAAGTAACGGGCATAACCCATATTTAATTTTTTCATAAATTTTGGCACCGCATTCTCTTTACGCGGGGTAAGAAGCAAATGGTAGTGGTTTGGCATAAGGCAAAAAGCCAGTATGTCAACTAAAAGTTTTCGTGGCGCTTTTTCTATATTGCGTCTTCGGATGACGCTAATTTCAGGATTATTCGATTTCTTGAACTTATACCATGTTGAGTTTATTGGTTCTTCGTCATTAAACTCAAACATGTCGTGAATAAATCTCAAATAATCTTGGTTGTCATTAAAAATAACGCGCTTGTCCACACCTCTGTTTACTATGTGCTGTATGGTATCCATAGTAGCAATAATATTCTCTTATTAGCGTCATCGCAAGACGCAAACATGGTTTTTTAATCATATTTTACTGTTTTGTTTTCAAAATCAAGGTAGTTCGTTTCCGTGAGTTGTCGTAGTTGAATAAGATGATCTGGAATTTCTCGCAAAAACCGTGATGGTTCGTTCCACTGCACTTCTCCGTAAATGGTGCGGGTTTGTGCTGTGCTTAAATAAAGGCGCGTACGCGCGCGGGTAAGCGCCACATAGCAAAGCCGCCGCTCTTCTTCCATTTGCGCGGGATCACGCATGCTTAACGTATGCGGGAATATACCCTCCTCAAAGCCAGCCGCAAAAACACTATCAAATTCAAGTCCTTTTGCGGCGTGAATAGTCATAATATGAACGGCGTCTGCCGATGCATCAACCAAATCGGCGTCGGACACAAGTGCGGCGTTTTCAAGAAACGTGTCGATTCCTTGCGGAGGATCTAGAGTATCGTAGGCGCTTGTTACGGAAAAAAGCTCTTCTATATTTGCCCAACGCTCTTCTCCTTCAGGAGTGCCGTCACGAAGATAGTGTTCATATCCGCTTTTGGTGATGGCAACGCGCATCAGGTTGCTTGGAGTACTTGTGGCATATGCTGTTTCCAGAGTGTTTCTAATTCCCAAAAACACGTTGAGGCGGTCTTGTTCTTTCGAAGAGAGCGTTTTTTCCGTAAAATATTTTTCGGCAAGTACTGCTCCGATACCTCGCGGTGGGGTGTTGACTACGCGCCGAGCGCTTACGCGGTCACGAGGGTTTGCTGCAAGCTTGATATACGCAAGAATATCTTTGATTTCTCTTCGCTCGTAAAATCGTACCCCGCCTATAAGCCGATAGGGTATATTGCTTCGGAGAAACGCTTCTTCAAGCACGCGCGATTGGGCGTTTGTGCGATAGAGCACTGCCATGTTACAGAACCCCGCGCCTGTTTTTTGCAACCGCGTTATTTCACGCGCTATGAACGCGGCCTCTTCGCGCTCGTTTTGCATGACACTGATTTCCAAAAGCGGCCCCTCGCCGCGCTCGGTCCAGAGGTTTTTTTCTTTTCGCTCCCTATTTTTTTGTATAACCGCGTTCGCCGCTTCCAAAATAATGCCGGTGGAGCGGTAATTTTGTTCAAGGGTTATTATTTTTGTCTGTGGCCAGTCGCGCTCAAACGAAAGGATGTTTCGGAAGTCCGCTCCACGCCAACTGTAAATTGCTTGGTCTGTATCCCCTACCACCATGACATTATTTTCACCGCCAGATGGCCCCGCCAGAAGTTTTGTAAGAATGTATTGAATGTGGTTTGTGTCCTGGTACTCATCTACTAAAATGTAACGCCATTGATTTTGCCATTTTGCCAGTACGTTCGGATACATGTGAAAAAGGGTCACTATTTTTAATAATAAATCATCAAAATCAAGGGCATGCGCTTCCTCAAGCTCTTTCTCGTATTGCTGGTATATACTTATTATTTCCTTTGGGTACTGATGGTCTTCTTCCTGTTCCACCCCTTTTTCTTGTGGTTTTGATTGTGTATTTTTAAGCGCGGATATGATATGGCGCACGCGCGCGGGCTGGAACTGTTTTGGATCAAGCTGACGCTCTTTGATGATGCGTTTGACTATGCTCTGTGCGTCGTCTTCGTCGAGAATGGTGAATGAACGCGGTATGCCAATATGATGTCCGTCTCTTCGTAACAAATACACGCCAAGCGCGTGGAAGGTGGAGACAAGCGGAACACCTATCTTGAAGTTTGAAATGAGTTGCATGACTCTGCTTTTCATTTCCCCAGCCGCTTTGTTGGTGAAGGTAACAGCAAGAATAGTATCTGGTTTTACGCCTTGGGAAATAAGATAGGCAATGCGATGCACAAGCACGCGCGTTTTTCCGGATCCCGCGCCTGCAATAACTAAAAGAGGGCCGTTCATGGTGGTAACAGCCTCTCGTTGGGCGGGGTTTAAGTTTGATAAAATATCATTCACAGGTTTGTGGATATCCCTGTACGGGGCACTGGAGATATGGTAGCATGTATTCCACTGGTATACCATCCTGGAAGGTTGAAAAATCCCTTATTTTGCAAGCATTTCTGTTCGGTTCGCATTACCATTAGATTTGATTTCATTAGTACTCAAAAACAATCTAAAGGGCCTTTTTATGTTCTCCAGAAGGTCCTCGTTCTCTTGGTTGCTGGTGTTATTGCAGCAGCGTTTCCGTTTCAATATGCCGAGGCGGGTGTTTTTTCCTTTTTTGGATCTCTTTTCACTGGCAACAGTAACGAAATTACCGAAGAGGAATCACAATTGCAATCAACGTTACTTACCTCACTTCACACAATGCCGCTCCTCAACGCGCCCGTGAACGTGGACGGCGCGAAAGCCGCGCGCGGAGGCGCCGCGCTTACTATTGTAGATAATAATGCTCTCCTTCCCGTTTCGGGACCCTTAGGAAGCGTGGCAGATGAAGACGCCGTTATTACAACAGATCGTATCACGCTTTACACGGTTCGCGAGGGAGATAATATGTCGGTTATTGCGCGGATGTTTGGTGTTACGGTGAATACTATTTTGTGGGCGAATGATATCAAAAGCAGTAACCTTATTAAGGCGGGGGATGTGCTCATTATCCTTCCTGTTTCAGGGGTGAAACATGTCATCAAAAAAGGAGATACGCTTTTGTCTGTTGCGAAAGAATATCACGGAGACGTTGAAGAAATAAGTACATTTAACGGTTTGGAATCCCGCGCAAACCTCGTTGTTGGCGAGGAGATTATTATTCCAAACGGAGAAGTTTCCTTGCCGGCGCCTTTGCGGTCTACAAAAACCCGAAGCACTGCTTCTGGGAGCTCGTTGCAAAATATCGTGGGGTATTTCTTAAAGCCTGTTGCAGGGGTTCGTTCGCAAGGAATTCATGGGTACAATGGCATTGACTTAGCGGCTTCGTGCGGTTCTTCAGTATATGCTTCTGCCGCCGGTACGGTAATTGTCTCAAAAGCTTACGGTTGGAACGGAGGTTATGGAAACTATATAGTTATTACACATGCCAATGGCACGCAGACTCTCTACGCGCACAACACATCAAATGTGGTTTCTGTGGGGCAGTATGTAGCACAAGGACAAGTAATTGCGACGGTCGGCTCCACGGGGCGCTCCACAGGTTGTCATGTACACTTTGAAGTGAGAGGCGCAAAAAACCCCTTTTAAGCCAGGAAACTCACAGACATTATTTTTGAGCTGGGCTCTAATAAAAAAACCCGTCCAATGAGGCACGGGGGGGGGTTGTGTTAATCTTTGCGTACGTCGTTAATGATTTTGCGTATTCTGTCCGCTACACTTGAAACTAAGATCAACGGAAAAGTGCGGTCAGACAGCTCTTCTGTAAATGTCAGTAACTTGTGTTGTAATAATTTCAGTTGTCCACGAAGGCGCTCATTTTCTTCCCAAGTAACAGCAAGGTGTTCTTTAGTATTTTTCAATACGATTTCTTCTATAGTGCAAGAGACATAGTACTTCTCCTTTCACGGCAGGTATTTTTGTTTCCATTATGTTACCTTGGTACATGGCATTTGTCAATCTCCATTGATTTTATGAGTATTATATGCGTGAATAGAGAAAAGCATTTTAAAGAGGAGGTTTGCAATGAAGGTAAATGGTTCTCGTTCTTATATTGAAAGCAGGGAAGAATTTACACTCTTTTTACGGAATCCTGAACGTGTTCATTTTGTGGGCATGTCAAATCCGTGGTATCTGGGGGTACAAGAATGTTTTGTGAAACTGGAGCACACGCACTTTTCTCCGGGAACTTCAAAAAACAACGAGTTTTATTTGCGGCTTTTAGTTTGGATGCAGGCAATCTGGACAGTAGTAAGCGTGCCTTCTGCCATGTTTCCCATTGTTGAAGGTATTAGCGATGAATGCGGATTACAAATCGTAAAAGGCGTTCCTACCGCAATAGTAAACAACGAGGCGGAATGTCTTTTTTTACCCCCGTTTCCCGATACCGTGTTTACGTTGTTATATAAGCCAGATAATCCGGTCTATACGAGTGATGCCGCGACGAGAGAGAAGCTGGTTCTGGCGGAACGACAAGCTGTTGATAGAATGATTTCGTGCCAAGGTCAAAAAAAATAAAAAACAAGGACTCACGGGAGTCCTTTTTTGTTTCTTAATTTCTCACCTTCGGACGATATTGCGCAACTAAATGGATAAAGAAAAAAAGCCGCTCCTATTAAGAACGGCTTTATACTTGTTGCGCCAGGAACTTTTTAGATAAACGTTCGTTCCTCAATCATTTGGAAACGAGCCCCCCTATAAGGGATTTCAGGGCGATCTACTTCTTCTAGAAACATCTTGAGGTCACGATTTGAGAGTTTACCCGCATGCGTGCCACACTGTGGGATATATATGACAGTAAGCTCCTGTGTTTCTGTGTTCTCTACTACTCCGAGTACGGGATAGATGTTGCCTTTGAAGTGACGGTACACGCCGGGTTTCACTGAGTCGCGGGATAGGGTATCCTCTGCCATAGCATTCTCCTTTCGCTGAGTTTTACATGCAATCTAACACAAGTGGTCGGTGGTCAGAAACTTCCGGCTCAGTTGGCACGTCAAAGTTGAGAACCTGCAAACCTCCAGACGCAAGCATATAATCCGCATAGCGAGGATTTTTCTTGTAATAACTGGTACGCGTGTCAGTATAACCCCTTGTTACAACCAAATCGCGCAGGCCGAGATTTGCGAGAATATCAAACGTTACACTGGTTGGAAGAACATTAAAATCACCACAGACTATGATATCGTCATTTTGTTGCATAACACTTCTAACCAAATCAGCTAGGGCGGTAGCTTGTGATTTCCTTTCAGGGGTGTCACCTTTTTTGTTTGGAAGCCATAGACCATGCATGTGTGCAACCACAAGCGGTTTGTTGGTATCATGTCGCCATAATCGCACGCAGTGTGCATTGCGAGGCAGTGGTGGATTACCAAAAGCCGCAGATCGGTAAGTGCCGTACACAAATCTTACCTCCTCCCCGATAATGGGAAGACTATTACGAATAAAAGTGGCAAGTCCATACCGGACCTTATGCGTTGTCGTTATGCTATCATTGAGATGGCCCTGTGCTGCCGGATAGAAAAATGCTTGATAATCCCACAGCATCGCCTGAATCTCGCTAAAGAGATGAGGATGTACTAATGGACTTTTTGTTGAGAAGTTATAATTAAGGATCAATGAAGAGGGTACGTCCGGGGGTGCAGAATACATTTCCTGTAAGCACAGGATGTCTGCATCCACATTCCGCAGGAATTCTAAAAGAGGTTCATGAACTCTGCCTCCCCAACAGTTCAGTGAGACGATGCGTATCGACATACATATTCTCCTTTCCAGTTGGATGCTACCATATGTGCCACAAAAAGCCACACCTTTTGCAATAACGCTGGTACACTCAAGGAGTTACTAATTTCTCACCTTCGGACGATATTGCGCAGCTTCCAGAACGTGATTTTCTTCTATTTCTTCGCTTCCTTCCAGGTCCGCTATCGTGCGGGCCAGTTTTATTACACGATGATACGCCCGGGCGGAGAGATTAAATGTGCGCGCGGCGTTTGTGAGTATGGTGTTGACGGCGGGTGATAATTTGCAAAATGTTTCAATGTGTCGCGGACCCATTTCACTGTTCGTGGTGATGCGTGTTTTTTTAAAGCGTTCGGTTTGTTTGTCGCGCGCGGTTATAACGCGTTGTTGAACAACGCGCGAAGATTCCCCGGTCGATGTGCTTGCGGCGAGTTTTTCGTGTTCTACCGCGTCTACATCAACCCACAAATCAATGCGGTCGGTAATCGGTCCTGAAATTTTACGCGCGTAGCGTTCTACATGATGCGGCGCGCATACGCATTCTTTTTGCGGGTTGCCTAGGTTTCCACAAGGACACGGGTTCATGGCACCTACAAGAAGGATGTTTGCTGGATAGGTAATGCTTCCTTTCGCGCGTGAAACTGAAATCACACGGTCTTCCAGGGGCTGACGCAAAGCTTCCAGCACGCGTTTGTCGAATTCGGGAAATTCGTCCATAAAAAGAATACCGCGGTGCGCGAGGGTTATTTCCCCCGGCCGCGGGAACGTGCCGCCGCCCACAAGCGCTATGTGGGACGCGGTGTGATGCGGACTTCGAAATGGGCGTTCTGCGACAACGCCGCCTTGTTTTGTGGCAGTGCCTACAATGCTATGTATTTTTGTTATCTCAATTATTTCTTCACGGCTTGGTGGCGGTAAAATAGAAGGAAGCGCGCGGGAAAGAAGTGTTTTTCCGGATCCGGGCGGACCCGAGAGAATAATATTGTGGGCGCCTGCCGCCGCAATTTCGAGCGCGCGTTTTGCCGTTTCTTGCCCGCGCACATCGGCAAAGTCATTGTAGGAAAGCGTTTTTGATAAAAGTGTTTCTAGCGCTGGTGGAGATGATTCGGGAAGGAGCTCTTTTTTTTCTAAATGATACAGGGCGGCAAGAAGTGTCGGCACTTCAAACACATGAATATCACCTGCGAGAGCGGCTTCTTTCCCATTACCGCAAGGCACATAGAGCTCTGTAAAACCAGCTTCTTTTGCGGCAATCGCAAGCGCCAATCCCCCGTGGATGGGGCGCAGAGATCCATCAAGCGCAAGTTCGCCGAGAAACAATTTTCCTTTCGGATCAAATTTTGTTTGTCCCGAGACCAAAAGATACGCAAGCGCGATGGGCAGATCAAACGCGGGTCCTTCTTTTTTAAGATCCGCGGGCGCAAGTGATACTGTTACATGGTGATTTTTTTTCTGAGGCTGGCGTGCGCCACTGTTTTTAATGGCGGCCGCTATCCGATGACGCGATTCATCTACCGCTTTGTCGGCAAGCCCTACAATAGAGAGAGAAAAAAGTCCGGGCGAAAGATCAATTTCCACATCAATAATTTCACCATCAATACCCACAACTTCGGCCGAGTGCAATTTTACGGATGACATGTTCTTATTTTTAGCATCATTTTCAGGTTCCTACAATGTTACAATGAGAGCATGTGAGTTCTGGGTATAAAAAAGAGGCGACGGGCGCCTTTTTTATTTCTTTTCCTTCTCAAACACCCTTAGCCGAACCCTAGCCCCAACCTAAACGAAAAGCAAACTTGTGTTCCGCGTATTATGTACTGACATGCTTCCATAAAAACTCTATGAGTTTTCGTTGTGTTTCAGCAATCCGCTCATCTTCTATCAGAACCGCGACCAGTGTCGAGTAGGAAACAAACAGCACACGTGGGCCGTCAATCAACACGTCCGTCTCTATCTTAAAATCTGCCGGCAAAAATTTTGTCTGTCCCAAACCCTTACGATACTCCTCTTTTGCATACTGTCGCCCTTCAGGAGAGTCGTCAACTATATCGCGCATCTGGCCACCCGACTGCCGTAACAGCGCAAAAAAATCTTTATTCCCCTCACGTGAAAAATGTTCATACACATTTGTCATTGACGCAATGCCAAGTAACGTGCGGTGTGTGGCAAAAATTTCACTGTAGGCATTTTTAATGCCCTCTCTACCTTCAAAAAACTGGACTCGAGGCCTACCAGAAGCCGTTTTGTAAAGAGACTCCATGTAAGGAAGCGCTTTTTCGAGTTCTGCCTCCTTTGAACGCAGTATTCCAAGGATTTTGCGTGGGGGCTTCGCAGAAAAGAGCATCCGCTTGTTCTTTGGCTGTTTTATAATAACACCCTTCTTGATGAGACCATCCATAACATAATATGCTTTTGGACGTTTAATGCCGGCTTTTTGGGCAATGTGAGTGATAGAATCTGCACCCAATTCGAGGGTGGCCTTATACACTCTTGCCTCATCCTCACTAAAACCACATGCCTGTAGAATATTTGTAAAATCGTTCATGCATACATACTATCAAAGCGTATATTATTTGTCAACTATTTTGACGTAAATAATATTTATATATAAAAGAATAACCTTATTTTATAATGATACATAGAGAATTATATACAAAATTAAACTGTATTTATTGACATATTTTTGAATTGGATGTATCATTCCAGCGGAATAAATGATCGTTGAAAGGAGCTGTTTTATGCCAATTAGCGAAGATATTTGGTTGGCGTTAGCCGTGTGCTCTATTGTACTACTTGTCGTTTTCTCGCTTCTGTTCTTTCTAGGTTTCCTCCCGGCGTGTGCCTGGTTAGCCCCAGCTAGTACCTTCTGTCGCATCTCCATAGATATTGGCTTTATCTCTTGGTTTTCGCTCTGGCTGGTAGTCGTTTTTGCTGTTTTGAAGTCGTAGCCAATTCCCTTATGCCCCCGACAATGGTTACCGGGGGTTTTATTTAATATTCTCCGCCTTCAATTATGAGAGCCGCACATGCAGCTTGCCGCGGGGTCTGCTTCTAAGCGTTCTTCCGGAATATCTTTTCCGCAGTTACATTTTCCGTAGGTGCCGTTTTCAATACGACCAATCGCATCGCGTACAGCCGCAAGTCGTTTTTCATACGTATCTTGAAGCGCAAGTGTTTGTTCCATGTCCTCAAACTTATCCGCCATTTCATCTTGAGCGGAATGTTGTTCATTACGTTCATTGAATTGCGGTTCCCAATCATCGGGGTTAGATGGATTACGTCGCCCAATTTGTGAAAGCTGTTCCTCCAATTTCTGCTGTTCTTCTTTGAGTTTTAATTTGAATTTAGCTATGTCCATAGTGAGCTTTATTGTATATGAAATAATATATAGTGTCCACTTGTGATTATCTCGGGGGTGCGACAAGAAGTCGCCCCAGGAGTACATCCATAAATTCATCCGATGTTGCGATAATAAGAAACCGTTTAGCAAATATGCCGTAAGAAAACGTGGTATGTTCTTGAAGAGGTACGGAGCGTACATCTATATTCCGTACGACGTTATCAGTAAAAAGAAGGAGCGGTTGGGTAACATCCGCGTCAAAATACAGATTCCGGAAATCCAACATAATATCTTTTTCCCAGCCAAGCATGTGGGCAAACGCGCGCTCATGATCTTTAAGTTCTAGCAAAAAGCCTATATCTGCGCCGTCAGGCCGGTAATACACAAGAATATCAAATTTATCATTCAGATTTTCAAGGAAACCATTTGGGGTTTTGAAATCAAGCGTTTCCATAACATCTTTTATGGTCGCAAAGCGCGAACCCCCTCCAAATGATTCTATGCGGACAATGACATGCTTAATGGAACGGGACGGCAAGCGGTCTCTGCGTGCGGCTTCCAATTTTTCAAGAAGACCCGCCCGATCGTCATCGCGTATGGTGATAATTTCGCGTTCCTCAACAGGGATGAATGCGCGGTCAGGCGTTGTTTCGGTGGGCGGCAGAGTGTCTGTGGTAAGCAAAAATACATACACCCCGTAACTGATGGCCGCTACCACTACCAAGAACACAAGTCCCAGCACGCCGCGAAACCACGCTTTTTCAGTTACCCGTTCACGATATTCAAATTTCTCCGGATGCTCTTGCGCGTATTCATGTTCCTTGGAAACAAGATCCAAAAATGAAATATTTCGGTCTTTCAAGTATTGGGCCGCATCCTGTTTCATGGTGTGTAATTTTGGAAGCTTGTTTTCATTTTCCAGCTGCGGCTCGGAAGATGGCCGCACGGACTTATCCGGAATTTCCCCGGGTTTTTGCTGTTCGTTCATTCCTCTATTGTTGCATTGCCGAGATGAGATGACAATATGACGTGTTTCATGAATACAATTCGCTGTTTGTGCCAAGCGCAACAAAATAAGCGATAGTTGGATCAATAACTTTATAAATCAGACGCAAATTACCACCAACATTTATACTTCTATAGCCTTTGTATAAACCTTGCAAGGTGTGATTATTCAGTAATGGATGATGGGGGTTTTGCAGAAACAAATCTCGCTGTTTTTTAAATCGTTTCTTTTCACCCGGGCGGAGTTTTTTATATTGTTTTTCAAAATTCTTGTGGAGAAGAATTTTCATAACGAATTAAGATATTCATCCATTGCTTTTGGAGAAGAAAAAACAGGAGATATGTTTTTTTTGTTTTGCAAATCCCCTTCCGCCTCGCGAATTAATTTTTCTAACGTGTCATTCATGCGCGGAGACGTGGAAATATGCAATTCTTCATCACGAATAAACTGCTTGAGTTGCGCGTTTACAATAGCGCTCAAGGGCAACCCAAGTTCTCTGGCTAATTTTTGCGCCCGTTCCTTTACGTGTTTGTCTGTTTTAATATTGATGGCTGTTTTCATATACCTAAAGTATATACAATGGGTATTTTATTGTCAAACAAAATTTGAGTAGTATTCGTGCTATAAAAAATTACTAGTGATCTCTTCGATTGTGATGGGATGGCCGGCTTTGTTCGTGGCTTGCTTTGTGCGGCCGCGCGGCGCCCGGGTTCTTTTTGATTTCAAGAGTGGCGACGCGTTTGATGGAAAGGTTAATGCGACCCATTTCATCAATGCCTATGATTTCCACCGAAACCACGTCCCCCACATCTACCACGTCGGTCACCTGTTCCACGCGCATGGGCGCGAGTTCCGAAATATGTACCAAGCCTTCTTGTTTAGGCGCGAATTCCACCATGGCGCCGAAATTGAATATGCGGGTCACTTTTCCGGTAAAGCGCTGGCCGGCTTCATATTCTCGCGTTATTTCTTCAACAAGCTCTTTGGCTTTGGCGACTTGTTCTTGTTTTAAGCCCGTTATAAAAATATGGCCATCTTGTTCAATTTCAATTTGAGTATCCGTAAGAGCAATTATTTCGTTGATTATTTTTCCACCCGGGCCGATGACGTCGCGGATTTTATCTGGGTTGATGGTAATAATAATAATGCGGGGGGCGTAGGGAGAAAGTTCAGATTTAGGCTCACTGATGGACGCATCCATGGCATCAAGTATTTGCATGCGGGCTTCTCTTGCTTCTTTGAACGCATCACGAATGATATCAAGGGTAACCCCGACCACTTTTACATCCATCTGAATTGCGGTAACGCCTTCTCGAGTTCCGGCAACTTTGAAGTCCATATCTCCGAGATGGTCTTCTATGCCTTGGATATCGGTAAGCACTTTATATTTTTGAATGGTACCAGTCTGTTCGTCGGCGTACATAACGAGACCCATGGAAGCACCCGCAACTGCGCGTTTGATGGGAATGCCCGCATCCATCATGGCCATACTGGAAGCGCACACGGAGCCCATGGAAGAAGATCCGTTTGATGAGAGCGTTTCTGATACCAAGCGAATGGTATAGGGAAATTCGTTTTTGGGAGGAACAACCGCGCGCAGCGCTTTTTCCGCAAGCGCGCCATGTCCAATTTCGCGCCGGCCGGGGCCGCGCATGGGCCGCACTTCTCCCACAGAGAATGGAGGAAAATTATAGTGGTGCATGAAGTGGCGTTTTTCGCGCGTTTCCATTCCTTCAATAAGAAGCATATCTCCCGGCGCGCCTAATGTGGCAACCGAAAGAATATGCGTCTCACCGCGGAAAAATAACGCGGAGCCATGATGCCGTTCGAGTATATGCGATTTGGTAAACAGTGGTCGGATTTCGTTTACACGCCGGCCATCGGGGCGTTTTTCCATGCCCGCGACAGGGTCAAGAATATTTTTATGCAAAATATTATTTGTTGCATCTTCAAGCATTTCTTCCGCAAGCGCGCGGGGAGTGTCTGGAAACTCGGTTGCGACGTGTTCCATCCATTCTTTTTTGACGGTTTCACTGTCGTGTACGCGTGTTTGTTTCAGAGGGTCGTAGATGGCATTCTCCAAACGCGGCAAGAAGGGTTTCAAGGCGTTTGCGAGCGCTTCGGTTGGCTCCGGAAATTCTATAAATGTTTTTTGTTTTCCCATTTCACGGACAACGGACGTCTGAAATTCTAGCGCACGTTCAATTTCCTTAAGTCCTTCTCCGAATGCTTCCATGAGGCTGTCTTCCGAAACTTCTTTCGCTTCCGTTTCAATCATGTTGAGGTGTCCATGAATACCGCTGGTGAAAAAGGCGTCAAACGTGGCGTCTTTTCGTTCCTCATACGTTGGATTCAAAATAACGTGGCCTTCTTTTTTGATGGCTCTGATTGCCGCAACGGGGCCATTCCATGGAATGTTCGAGGTGCCAAGCGCGAGTGATGCCGCAAGAATGGCAGGTACATCGGGGTCATTGTCTTCATCAATCGACAATACCATCACAATAACCTGCACATCGTTCCTCATGCGGTTATCAAACAGCGGACGTATCGCGCGGTCAATGACGCGGCACATAAGAATGGCTTCTTCAGATGGTCGTCCTTCGCGTCGCACGAACCTGCTTCCAAGAATGCGCCCGGCCGCGTAAAATTTTTCTTCATAATCAACCACCAACGGAAAAAACCCTGTTCCCTCGCGGGCAGTTGCAGACATAACGGCTGTGGCAAAAACAACCGTATCACCGTAGCGCACTAACGCGGATCCGTTTGCTTGTTCGGCAAGCGGAGAAAACTCTGCCACCAACGGGCGGCCTCCAAACTCAAACGAAAATTGTTTTGTCTCCATATATTTTTTGCAGAGACACGTTGTTCAGATGTTAGACTACAACTATCAAAGTTATAATCTCGGTATCTGCCAGCGTGTTCCGCTTTTATTTTATAAGTTATGGTATCATTTTTTTGCTCCTTTAATCGCGATAAGAAATTTTTGAGGGCGTTCGGAAATATCTATAAACTCGTCTGCCGCTTCTTTTAACCGCGCTGAAGTGGATTTGCCGAATGCCATTACCTCTGCCCTGCGGCCGTGGCTTTTTAAATGTTCCACGAGCGGAATAAAATCCCCGTCACCGCTTACAATTACTACCGTATCCACAATTTCCGAGGTGCGAATGGCGTCAATAACGATACCCACATCCCAGTCTGCTTTTTTTGCGCCACCGTAAAATTCCTGCAAATCACGCACGCGGATTTCAATTCCTTGTTTTTGGAGCGCGTCAAAAAATGGTTTTTCTTCGCCCGTTTTAGTGCGTACTACATAGGCAAACGCGCGCAAGAGCTTTCTGCCGGAAATTGCTTCGTTGAGTATTTCTTTAAAATTTACCCGCGCGTTGTAAAGACTGCGCGCGGAGTGGTACATGTTTTGTACGTCAATGAACACAGCGACGCGTTGCGCGGGGTAACGTACTGATGCGATATCAACTAGTTCTTCTTCCGTCATGGTCTCTGTGTTATTTTTTCAAGCCAAGTTTTTTGATAACTACCTGATAGCGGCCTTCATTCTCTCGTGAAAGATACGTTAAGAGCTTTTTTCGTTGCGCAACCATCTTCAAAAGTCCGCGGCGCGAATGATTATCTTTTGGATGTTTTTCCAAGTGGCCCGCGAGACGGCCAATTTCTTCCGAAAGAACGGCAATTTGCACGTCCGAAGAGCCGGTATCTGTATCGTGGATCCGGAACTTGGAAATAATATCATTTTTTTCTTTTATGGGAATCATGTTCATATGATAGCATATGGTTCTGTATTTTGCAAGGTCGCTGTTATGTCGTACAATAAAACCATTCATCATCAATATAGCGTCTT
>Ga0209542_10000477_pt1 | contig 96259 bp, 100 predicted proteins | sample RifCSPhighO2_01_FD_184028 | JGI IMG/M metagenome (GOLD analysis project Ga0209542, IMG submission 184028) | Soil microbial communities from Rifle, Colorado - Rifle CSP2_plank highO2_0.1 (SPAdes) (version 2) | ecosystem: Environmental > Terrestrial > Deep subsurface > Rock core/Sediment ...
ACATAAGGATTTATTTTTAACTGGTTTTTTATGTCTTCAATCTCTTTTTGTATACTTTTATCAAGCTTACTGAATTTTCTTTCGAACATTTCTGTTTTTAGAACTATCCAATCCATAATATAACTATATAGGCTTTTGTTTAAATGTTTTTATAGTTTCTAATATGTTGATTGGTGTCTTAGGAGCTACAAATGTTGTTTTTTTGCTTATGAACTTGGAAAGAATGCTCCTAATCGTGCAGATTCTAGAACTAGTACTGCAACGGAAGCTTAGAAATAATCTTATAAATCCTTACATCTTTCTTATTGTATGCAATACAAAATTTATGGCGGGAATTTGCCAGTTGTGAGTATAACTCTGGAGGATAAAGAAAAAGTTTATTCTGATGCTGGTGGAATGGCCTGGATGTCTGATAATATTGAGATGGAGACTTCTACAAGAGTGGGATTATTAAAAGGAGTGGGAAGGATGTTTTCAGGGGAGTCTTTATTCTTAGTAAATTTCATTTCAAGAGGAAAAGGAGAAGTAACTTTTGTTTCTGAATTTCCTGGCGAGATTAAAGCTATTAAATTGAAAAAAAATGAATCTATAATAATCCAGAAAGATTCTTTTTTATGTGCTGAGGATAGTGTTAAATTAGAAATACATTTCAGGAAAAAATTAGGAACTGGCTTATTTGGAGGAGAAGGGTTTATCTTACAGAAAGCTACTGGTCCTGGAACTGTGTTTTTAGAAATAGATGGAAGTGTTGCTGAATATAATTTAAAGAAAAATGAAGTTCTGAAAGTTGATACTGGGCATATTGCTATGTATGAAGAAAGTATTTCTTACGATTTAGAAACTGTTAAAGGTGTTAAGAATATTTTATTTGGTGGTGAGGGATTGTTTTTAGCTAAATTACAAGGGCCTGGCAAAGTTGTATTACAAAGCATGCCTATAAGAAACTTAGCTAATAAATTGATTAAGTATATGCCTAGACCTGCTGGTGGCGGAAAGGGAAGCGGGATTAATTTAGGCAATGTTTTTGAGCATGATTGAAAATATCAAGAAAGACTTTTAAATGTATTAACCTTATTGTAAACTATGATTCCTAAATATATAGGCAATGGTGCTTATTGTTATACTAATTCTACCGCTATGCTCTTAGCTGATAAAGGTTATGATTATCCTCCTTCTATTATTGAAGTTCTTTCAGGATTAGGTCTTGGTTTTTTTACTGACAACAATGTTCCAATAGTATTTTTTAGCAACTATGCTACATCTCCAGAAGATGGAATAAATAATGCACTAAATCTTCTTGGGTTTACTTATGAAGAAAAGAATTTTGAGGATGAAAAAACTGCATTTAAAGAATTAAAAAGTGCTGTTAAAAAGAGTCCTGTAGTTATCGGTCCTATAGATATTGGATATATGAAACATTGGGGAATGTCTAAGGAAGAAGGTGGTGATCATTATGTGTTGGTATATGAAATAACTAAAGATGTTGTTTGGATTCATGATCCTCAGGAATTTCCTTCAACCCCATTACCAGTTAAAGATTTTGTAAATATCTGGAGAGCTGATAATATCCGTTTTAAAAGAAAAAAATTTCATTTCTGGACTAATCCTAAAAAGAAAAAGTCTAAATCTAATATTTTAAAAGATGCAATAAAGTTATTTAAATTAAATTATGAAAAAAGTAAAATTCACCCCGAAAATATAAAAATTGATGAAGAAGCGTTAATAGACTTATCTGTAAGAGTAAAAAAAGATATGCCTGAGTTTCTTGTTAAGCATTTAACTGGCTTTGCATTTCCGGTTATAATTAGAAGGTCTCTGGATTATGCTTATTTTTTTAGAGAAAATAAAAAAGAAAAACTTGCTAAAATAAAAGAAAAACAAGCTGAGCTATTTAGTACTTGTCAGGTTTATAGTATGAAGCAAGATTGGAATAAAGTTAGTGATGCACTTAAGAAACTTGCAAAAGTAGAAAAAGAGTTCAAAAAAGAATTGTTTAGATGTAATTGAGGAAGATTAAGATGGTTCAGTTTAAGTCGGATGATAAAATTTCAGGAGTAGATTTAGAAAAGTTAGGAGAATTCTTACAACTTCAAACTAATGTCTTGAAAACTTTAAAAGAAAAGAATCATAAAGAAGGTCATAGTGAGCTTAAAGACACAGTTGAAGCTCTTAAGATGATTATAAGAAGAATATATCCTAACCATCAGGAAATAGAGAAAAAATATTTCCCCTTACAAATTTCCATTAGTTTTGGAAATGCTGAGCACGATGAAAAGCAAAGTCAAGACCATTATCTTAAACGCATAGACGATTGTGAAAGGTCAATTATGCTAATACAACTTGAATTTATTATTTTCGGTTTTGATTTTCAACCATTAAAAGAAAAAATTGAAAAAGAATATCAGTTAGGTTCAGAAAGATTCGGGGGATTTTTTAGGAAAAAAACTATAAAGTAGATTTTTTTAGTGCAAAGCCTGACGTTTACTTTACAGCCCAAAAATCAGTTACTTTTATATATTAAAAACCTTTAAAATATCTAGTATTCTGAGGTAATTAACATGAAAATATTATTTGTAATGCCATCTATGGATAATGGCTACTGGAAAAAATTAGGAAAGAAAGTAGGCCCAAAATCAGAGCCTCTAAGTTTGTTATACATAGCTACGTATCTAAATCAAAATAATCATAAAGCAGAAGTTGCAGACTGCGAGGCAGAGGGAATTTCTTTAACTGAATTAGAAAATAAAATAAGAAATGGAAAGTATGATTGTGTTGGAGTTGCAATGCTTACTCCATTATACACTCAGGCAATAAATATCTGCAAATTAACAAAACAAATCAACTCAAAAATTAAAACTATTGTAGGAGGAAGCCATCCAACATTAAGGCCCTTAGGAACTGTTGAAGATGAAGAATCAATTGATGTTGCAGCTGTTGGAGAGGCAGAATTAACTTTTTTGGATTTATTAGATGCTTTTGAAGGAAAAAAAGAATTGAAAGATGTGGAAGGCATAGTTTTCAGAGAAAAAGGAAAAGTAATACAAACAAAAGCAAGAGAAAAATTACAGAATTTAGATAAATTACCAATTCCAGACAGAAGTTTAATCAAAATGGAATTATATAGACCTTCTGTTTCTTATTATAGAAGATTACCAGCATATACAATGATTACTACAAGAGGATGCCCTTACAGGTGCACTTTCTGCGCAACAGCTAAAACTGGGTATAGAATGAATTCTGTTCCAAGAGTTATAGAAGAGATGAAAATGCTAGTTGAAAAATATGGAGCTAAGGAAATTTTAATCAGAGATGACACTTTTACTTTGAATAGACAAAGAACTATTGATTTATGTGATGCTATCATAAAAGAAGGGTTAAATAAAAAAATAAGCTGGGATGCTATTTCAAGAGCTAATTTAGTTGATGAAGAATTATTAACAAAAATGAAAGAAGCTGGATGCTGGGGAATGCATTTTGGAGTTGAGGGTGGGACACAGAAATTAATTGATTCTATAAAGAAAGACACAACATTAGAAGCTATTGAAAAAGCTTTCAGGTTATGCAGAAAAATAGGAATTAATACCAGAGCTTACATGATGCTTGGAATGCCCGGCTCAACTAAAGAAGATGATATAAAAACAATTGAATTTGCAAAGAAAATTGATCCTGACTGGGCACAGTTTACTATCTGCACTCCTTATCCTGGGACTCAGATGTATGATGAGCAGGTTAAAATAGGAAATGTTTCAAATGACTGGGATACTTTCCAGACATGGGGGGGATTTTCTGAGACGGATTTACCGTGGGTTGCAGATGGCAGGAGTTCAGATGAGATAAAGGAATTACAGAGATATGCTTTGAAATCATTTTATTTCAGACCTAAAGTTATTGTAAGAAAAATGACGAATATTGATAATTTACCTATATTAAAGAAATATGTTTTAGGCGCAATGGCTTTAGCTGCTGGTGGAAGTGGAAGAGGACCTGAATAAAATTAAATAACCTTTTTATTGCCTAAAACCTTCTCAATAGCATTTAAAAATATTTTAGCATTTTCTATTGATTTTTTAGCTGGCTCTAAGTTACTTTTAGAAAGCCTGTGATATTGAAACTTTCCTCTTTTAATTTTTTCTTTTTCAAATATTTCCAATAACTCTCTTGCTTTTTCCTCTGCATCCTCATAAATTAAAAATAACTCTCTTTCCAGTTCAGCATTAATGATAAATTGTTTTGCAAAAGCAACTAAAGTAGCATGATGCAGTCTATTATTAATTTTAATATTTTTAACTCCTAATAAAGCCTGAGAAGAATGGGATATAGAATAATAAGAAGAAACAATAACCCAGTCAAAAAAAGTAATATCCTTAGAATAATTTAATGATTCTTTTATTTTATTATCAGAGGAGATATTTAATAAACCTTGAGCTAAATTTAAATCATTGACAGCTTTCTGCCACTTTATACTGCTTAAGATTTTTTTATTTTCACTAATGGCCTTAACTTTCAATAATTTTTCATATTCTTCTTCTATTTTATTGTGTTGGAGCATATTTTATCATTTCCCAGTTATGTATAATATTATAGAAAGGATAAGGATTAAAAAGAATTTGTTTATTTCGAACTATATGTTTTATCACAGTTTCTTCCCTTGAAATCAGGCTTTCTTCAAATTCTTTTAAAGATATTATTTCAAAATGAAGATTTTTGGCATAAGGGAATTTACTTTCAATTTTATTCATTTCTTTTTTGTCAGAAATAATAAAAATATCCCAGTCAGAATCTTTTTTAGCTTTTCCGGAAACCCTGCTTCCAAATAAACCTATGCAAGAAAATGGGTCTATTTTAACGGCTTCTTTTATGATTAAATTTAAGGCAGGATTTTCTACTTTTTTATTTTCCTCAACAAAACCCAGCAATTTAACTGCTTCTAAATTTTTAATGTTAAATGAAATATTATTAGCCTGTCCTTTTTTCTCTTGTATTAAAACATCATTCTTAATTAATTCTTTAATTACCTTAAATGCGTGGGAATAATTAATTTTTAATATTCTAGTTATTTCTCTAATAGAATAAGAACTAGCGTAGTCTTTGGTGTACAAACTTAGTACTTTGAAGTCTATTATATCTTTAAACATATAATACTGTATGTTATAACATATATATAAATATTTCTATTGAGGATTAAATTGCCAATATTAAAGAGATATGAGAGGCAATGGTTTTAACTTCTAGTTTTAACTTCTAATGAAAGAGCTTATGAATAAATTAAGAGTTCTCGATTAGTACTTTGAAGTCTATTATATCTTTAAACATATAATACTGTATGTTATAACATATATATAAATATTTCTATTGAGGATTAAATTGCCAATATTAAAGAGATATGAGAGGCAATGGTTTTAACTTCTAGTTTTAACTTCTAATGAAAGAGCTTATGAATAAATTAAGAGTTCTCGATTTGGCTTATTCCTTCTAACCTTTTAGTATCCAAGCTACAATGTTGCTCTCCTGTTGATTTTTTATTTTTGAGAATTCCTTTTTTAAATAAATCTGAAATTGCTTCACTAACTATTTTTTCTCCTCTTAAATGCTTGGGAACACAGTTTTTTAAGTGAATTGTTTCAGTATGTGCTCCTCCGTATTTTTTCTTATTTTTTAACATTCTTATCATTTTTTTCTGTATATTCCTCATATCTTGGATATTTATTTCCGCCATAACATTCCTAAAATAGAATTATTAATAACAGTATCTTACATTTTTGTAATATATATGATACAAAATAGAAATGCTTAAATAGTTTGGTTATACTATAAGATATGGAAAGTAATTCTTTCCTATTAATTAAAAATGAAATTTCAAGACGAACCAACATTATTTAGAGAAATATTTGGAGATACCCCTAAAATTAGAGTTTTAGAGTATTTGATAGAAGGGAGAGAATTAGACCATTCTATAGGGGACATAGCTGAAGGGGCCGGAATAAATAGAGTTACGTTGTTTAGAATGTGGGGGAGTATAGAAAAGTCAAAGCTGATAATTCACACAAGAGATATAGGGAATGCTAAATTGTATAAATTGAATATGAGTAATCCATATGTTTTAGTTTTGATTGAAATGTTTGATAAGATAATAAATGCAGAGTTTCAGAAAGTTGTTGCTTAGTTATAGACTATGGACTAATATGAACCCCTAGTCTCAAGATAAAATTTTATCTGGATTGAGTAGTTTTATAATATTTTTGTTTGTATTAAATATATGACAACAATAGAACAAGTTCTTAGTTTGGGTGATGAGGAAATTGAAAGAAGAGTTGCTGAAGCAAAAAGAAGGATTCCCACTTTTCCTGGTAATGGCTATATTGAAGCAAGATTAAAAAGGTTTGATACTCCTGAATGGAGGGCATTGACACATTTTGCTTATAACTGTTCAGATGGATTCAGGGAACTTATGTCAAGGTATAGAGCTTATGATGGCGCTGAGAATTCTGAAGCTATCTTAGAAGATTTAAGAGAATATTATGTCCTTTGCATGATTTTAGAGCAAATGACTAAGGCTAAGACTGGAAGGGCTTAATTATTTAAGCTTTTATTAATTATTTAATTTATGAAAGATATTCTAGATATAATAAAAGAATTCTCTAAGAAATTACCTAAATTTAAAGATGGAAGAATTGATTATTCTAAGTCGAATGAAGCTCCTGTTATAACTGTTTTTATTAAATTTAAAGATAAGATATTATTATTAAAACGAAGTGATAAAGTCTTAACATATAAAGGAAAATGGAATACTATTGCAGGATATTTAGATGAAGTAAAGCCAATAGAAGACAAAGTAAAAGAGGAATTAAGAGAGAAGATTAATGTTAAAGAATTTTTATCAATTAAAATTGGAAAATACTTTAAAATATTAGATAAAAAAATAAATAAAAAATGGATTGTAACTCCTGTCCTAGTTGAATTAAAAGATAAACCAGAAATAAAACTAGACTGGGAGCATACTGAATTTGAATGGATTAAACCAGAAGAAATGAAAAATTATGATACTGTTGTTAGTTTAGATAAAAGTTTGGAAAAAGTTATTTCTTAAACCCATAAATTTTAGAGTATTTATAATTCAAATAAGAAACATAAGTATCCACATCCAAGCCTTTTTTACATGCTTTCTTTATTAATTCTTCAGGAAGCAGAGTATTTCCATGCTGATGAATTTTTAATTTAAGCCATTTAGAAATTTCTGAAAAGTCTCCTTTATCTATTTGTTTTTCAATTCCTTTTTTTTCTTTTGTTAATTGCTCAAATAACTGAGAAGCATAGATTGAACCGAGAGCATAGGTCGGGAAATAACCAATTGCTCCCTGAGACCAGTGCATATCTTGCAAAACGCCTTCAACATCGTTTTTTGGAATTATACCTAATAATTCCTCCATCTTTTTATTCCAAACTTTTGGCAAATCTTTTACTTTTATTGTGCCTTCTATTAAACCAAGCTCTATTTCAAATCTTAAAATAACATGCATGCAGTAGGTTACTTCATCTGATTCAATTCTTATCAAACTTGGTTTAACGAAGTTTATTCCATTGTATAACTGCTCTTCTGTTATGTCTAGTTTTGATATTTTCTTAAACTGAGAATAGTAGAAGTTCCAGAAAGGCCTGCTTTTACCAACCATATTCTCCCAGAATCTTGACTGGGATTCATGAATACCAAGAGAAACAGCAGATCCTAGAATATTATATGCATCTTTCTCAGGAAGGTTTAATTCATAAAGAGCATGGCCAGATTCATGGATTGTAGATTCAAAAGAGAATAATGGGCTTTTTCTGAAATTTGTTGTTAGCCTTACATCATTTATTCCAGCTGTTTGAGTAAAAGGGTGGATTGATAAATCTAATCTTGATCTATCTTCTGTTAACCCTATTCTCTTCATTAAATCATGGCATAATTCTCTTTGCTGCTCTACTGGCACTTCTAATGAAAGAGGAGTTTGTTTTTTATAATGTTCTGTATCCTTTATTTTATTAATTAAAATTTTTAAATCTTTTTTTAGTTTTTCAAATATTGGCTTTAATTTTTCTACAGTCATGCCTTCTTCATAAGAGTCCAGTAAAGAATTGTATGGATGATCTGGCTCTTTGATGTAGTTACATTCCTTTCTTTTCAATTCAACTACTTTCTCTAAATGATGCTGGAATATTTTGAAATCATTTTTTTCTCTTGCTTTCTCCCAGGCCATATAAGACAAAGAAGTTACTTTTGACATTTCTTTTACAAACTCTTCAGGCAGTTTCCTTGATTTTTCTATGCCTTTCAATAGCTTCTTTACCATTAGAGCTTCTTTTTTAGAAAGAGATTTTGATTTTTTTAATCTTAACAGAGCGTGATAAAAATTATCATCTGTCACTTTTTGATGAATTAACTCTGAAAGCTGAGATACTTGCTCTGCTCTTGATTCTGCGCCTTTTTTAGGCATGTAAGTTAATTGGTCCCAGCCAAGCAGGCTAAGGACACTTCCAAAAATGGCAGTTTCTCTCTGGCGGTCTTCTATTAGCTTTAGGTCTTTATTCATTTCTTTAATAAAAAGGGAAGTAATATTTAATCTTTACTCTGTAAATAACAATAGTTATAATATTTTCTAATATGTAATTATTATGACAGAAAGAAGCCCCCAGGAGTTAATAGATGCCCATAGAAGAATAAAAAGTGAGATTGAAGACTCATATCCAAGAATTTTAGCTGATTTTAATAATTATGTAAGAACAGATGTAAATGGTAAGATGGGGGGGGTTACTCTTGCTGAAGCTACGGACATATGGTTTGATCCTTCGGATGATGTATATATAATCTCCGTTGGTAGACTTTTCTACTCTGGAGACAAAACAATGGTTGAATGTATGACGGTAGGAATTTGGGCAAAGCAGTGGTGTGAGGAATATCAGGAAAGAAATCCCCATGCCAGGATAGATTTTAGGTGCACTGCTGAAAGAATGGGAACAGAAAATTAATTCTTGAACTTTCTATATATCAACCATATTATTAACAAAGCAATAGCCCAAGGGATTAATACAAATATTAAGTTAATTAAGCTGTTTATGCTATCTACAAAGCTTGTTACTATCTGTGAGAATTTAATAAATGCTGCATTTGCGAAGTCTGATCTTTTCTCAGTTATTGTTAAATAAACTGTGGAATAGGAGACTTGATTATTTACATTTTCTAATGCTTCTTCGTAATATTTTATTGTTCTTTCTTCTTCAAATATTTTATCAGTTAATTCTATTTTTTCCTGTGTTGTCTGAGCAGTTTCTAATAACTGCTTGTATCTTGCTAATCTTTCTCTTTCTGCTTCCAAAGAGGTCTGCAAATCTAATTTCTGTTCAGTTATATCATCTGAATTTTCATTAAAGTAAGTTATTTCTCCAATTGTTTTTAATTGAGAAACTAGAGAATCATATTTTGAAGTTTCAACTTTCATTGTATAAGAAGAGGATAAGTAAGAAGTTTTACCTTCTCCATTTTTGTTTTGATTTTCATTTATTATTATAGCATTAAATCCTTTTGTTAAATCTTTAACTTTTGAATCTGTTTCCTGGAAAGTGTTTCTTTTAATTTCTGTTGATAATGAAGATGTTTTTGTTATGAATCTTTGGGCTGCTTCTGGTGCAAAATTATCATAGTAAGGAACAAAACTCGATGATCTTGAGGCAGTTAGGTCAACTGATTCATCCATTGCAATTTTGTTTGTAAAAGTTTGAGTGGGATTTAAACCAGAAAAAACAACTAATACTACAACAACTAAAGCCAGTAAAAGCCAGTTTTCCTTTAATTTTTGAAATTGATTTTTTAATGCCATGGAAATAGATAAAATGAGCTTAATTAAATACTTTCCTTTCACTTCAAGTTTGTTTGGAGTTATATCCTTAATTCTCTAAGATTAAACAAGTCTTCTACTCCAACTCTTCCCTTAAACAAAGGCCTTAAGTCTGGTATTTGTCTGACTAATTCCATTCCTTTCAGATAAATATGGTCTTTTGTAAAGGAACCTGGTTTTGAGGTATCTGTTATTCCTCTTTTAGCTCTCATGGTTAACTGGTAAGCTTCGTCTTTTGGAAAATATCTGCATAAAAAAATATAAACTCCCCTAAATGATTTCTGCAGAGTCATGTTTACAGCAAGCACTCTTCCAGCATATGATCTTAGAATAGATTCTTCAAGAATTCCCTCTTTTTCTTCCATTACTGCAGCAAGACCTTCTTCTGTTACTTCATATTCTGCAGTTCCAATGAAGAATATTTTATATTTTAATTTTTTAGCATTAAATGCCCTTGTTGAATGGACCCCAAGTTCATGTACTGTTAATCTCTTCAAATCTTTTTTAGTAAACATTTCACCTTTCTTAATATAGAGAGTTTCTTCTGCTGCAACATCATCTGCTTTTGCCCCTAAATTCTCTTTTACTTTAACACTCCAGTCTAATTTCATTCTATTTACTTCATTATTCAAATGCTCAGCCATTTCCTCTGCTGTTATTGTTGGTGGTTCTTCTTCCCTCTTGCTATTTTTCTTTAGTATTCTTAATGCATTTGAAATTAAATTTAAGTCGGGCCTTCCATAGTATTCAACTGAATATTCTGTAAATTTCTCTGTTCCCCTGGATTTTAACAGATTTATCCAGATTATCTGCTTGTCTATTTTTTTACTTATTAACCCTGCAATGATAGAACTATCTAATTCTTTTTTGTATGATTGTAATTGTTTAATGAACTTATCAGGGTTAAAGTCTAAAGGGATAAAATTAAACTTTGGATTGTAATAAGAAGATTTCATGAATTTTTCTTTTTCTTCTTGCTGATTAATCGGATTAACATATTCTAATTTTTGAACTGTTTTCCAGATTTCAAATACTCCTTGGTCTATTTCCTCTAAGTCCATATAACCTAAGAAATATAAAATTATAAAAGGGTTATGCTCTGTACCTTACTTTGTCATACCAGTTTTTGAAACCAACCGGCATTGATCTATAAACTGGTTTTGCTACATTTTCCCTCATTGTATCCATTACAGAGACCACTTCACCAACCATATTTGTAGGAGATTTGAATTTAAGATTGAAATCCACCATGCCTCTTGATATTAATCTGTCAACTACTACTGTTGGCAATAGACCGTATCTTGTTTTTGTGCATGGACCCCTCATTAAATTTAATACTAAATTTAGGTAAGCATTCTTCTTTTTTAATTTGATATGCTGCCATCTATCCCAGTAATTAAGCATTGAAGCTGTATCATTGTAAGTTTTAATTAAGCCATCTTCTCTTGCTTTTTTGTATAATGGAGTTCCTTCAAAGAAGATTAAATTATTTACGCTTAAGTAGAACGGGGGCGGTAATTTCCTGATTAATTTTATTGTCTCCAAAATATCTTCTTTTGTTTCATAAGGATTAGAAGAGATAATATCATACATTACTGCAAGTTTAGCATTATGTTTATTCAGGACTTTAGCGCATCTTAAAACCTGGTCTGCGCTGATAAATCTATTATAAACTTCTTTGTTTAATCTGTCGGAGCCTGACTGGATTCCTATAATAATATCTGTTAGGCCTGCATCAACTAATAAATCAATTTTTTCAGAGCTTACGTTTTCAGCACTCATTGTTGCCGGCTCTGCTAAACATTTAAATCTTATTCCTACTTCTTTTTTATACCTTTTAGCAAATTCTTTTATCCATTTTATATCTCTTATTGTAAAAGTTTCATCTCTTAGGTCAAATGCACCAATTGAATGGAATTTTTCCTTTAATCTTTTTAATTCTTTGATTACATAATCAACAGAATGTGTTCTTAGTAAATCTCCCTTCCCTTTGTATAATTCACGCATAATATTGTTGGTACAGTAAGAGCAAGCTTGAGGACAACCACGCTCTGTCTGGAAGAATATCATGCCTCCAAGATGTCTTTCTTCAAATGGAATTAATTTCCCTTTTTCCAAAATCAATTGATCTTCAATATCATAATCTGGGTGAGCAAGTTCATCTAAATTGTGAACTGGTGAACCAACTGGATTTATTATTTCTTTTCCATCCTGTCTTACCCATAAATTTTTTATTTCAGTGATATCTTTTCCTTCTTCTAAGTTTCTTGCTAATTCAATTATTGCGTTCTCTGCTTCTCCTACTGCAATTATATTACAGGATTCAAAGCATTTTTGTGGGAAGAAAGTTGGATGAGGCCCTCCCCAAACAACTGGAATGTTTTTAGTTTGAAATAAATAAATTAATTGAGTAGCTCTTCCTGTAGTTGATTCCATGGCGCTAATACCTACTAAACCTGAACCTTCAGCTGCTTTTTCTACATGCATTAATTCAGATTTAGTATAGGTTCTAGAATAATCCTCTACAAGAGGCAAGAATATCATCTGCACTTCATGCTTTTCCCGTTCCAAGCAGGCAGATAAAGTTCTAAGGCCCTGATCTGCCGGGAATGTAGAAGTTGAAATTAGGGTAATTTTCATTCATAACACCTTTATTATATCTATGATTATAATTTATATAGCTTTTGGAAAAAATTTTAATTCAGAGAACTAAAGAGGCCAATCCAAGGAATGTAAAAAACCCTAAAACATCAGTTGCTGTTGTAATAAAAATTGTTGCTGAGGAAGCTGGGTCTTTTTTAAAGTGTTTCATGATTAAAGGAACAATGGCTCCGAAGAAACCTGCTATCATTAGATTGAAAATAATAGCTGCTCCGGTGATTATTCCTAAAAGCAGGCTTTGATTGAAAATAAATGCTACTAGTGCAACTAAAACGCCGTTAATTACTCCATTTATCCCTCCCGCTATTACCTCATTGAATATTACTTTTTTTGCTGTCCTTAATTCAATCTCTTTTAATGCTAGCCCCCTAACAACTACTGCTAAGGTTTGGGTACCTGCGTTTCCGCCCATTCCTGCCACTACAGGCATGTAAGCTGCCAATATCACAAATGATGAGATTGTATCTTTAAATAGACCGACTACTGAGGCTGCAAGAAATGCAGTTGCTAAGTTTAAGATTAACCATTTGTAACGGGATTTTACTTTTTTATATATTGGATCATGAACGCCTTCTTCTTCACTAACACCAGCTGATACATATAGCTCTCTTGTTGATTCTTTATTCATCAGCTTAACAACATCATCTGAATAGATTACACCTAAGATTTTTTTATTGTCATCTAGGACAACTACTTTGTTTCCTGGATGTCTTTTGAACACCCTCAGAACTCTTGACTCATCTTTACTATGATTAATAGTTGGAACTTTTTCAATGAAATTATTTATTTTTTCTTTTTTCTTACGCAGAGCAAAAACATGGCCTGGAAGTTCTCCTATCAAGACATCTTGTTTGTCTACTACCAGAATTGTTGGGAACTTCCCTGTTCTTTTTTCATGCTCCCGGATAATATCAGATATCTGACTGAAGGTTATATCCTTCTTTACTTTAGTATAATCAAGACTCATAAGCCCTGCAGCAGTTCTTGGGTTGAATGTCAATAAGAATTCTACTTTTTTTCTTGTCTCTGAACTTAATTCAATAATAACACTCTTCCTTTTTTTCTGGTCTAAGATGTTCTGTATAATATCTGTACTTTCATCAGGGGCTAAATAATTTAAGATATTAACAATTTCTTCTGTATTTAACTGATTCAGAAGTTTTTGCTGCACTGCTTTTGATAATCTTAATAAAACAAATCCTCTTTTTTCTATTGGTATTTCTTTAAGAATTGCTTTTTTAGGAGAAGAAATTAATCTATAAGAGATGTCATTTGTTGCTGCTTTTTTCTCCATCTTTAAAAAAATCGGCTCCTGTATTTATGAACTTTTTTTATAAATTAAGCACAAGCTTTCTTATCACACGGAACTCTCTTATATACTTTTATGTTTTGAGTGCCAATCCCAAGCACTTTTGATTATGTCTCTTATGTTATATTTAGCTTCCCAGTTTAATTCAGTTTTAGCTTTTAATGGAAAAGCTACTAATTCTGCAGGATCTCCTGGTCTTCTCTCTTCTTCTATTACTTTAATTTCTCTGCCTGTTATTTCCTTGCAGAGATCAATCACTTCTCTGACTGATGTCCCTTTTCCAGTACCCAAGTTATAGACCCCTGATTTTCCTTCTTCTAAAGATTTTAACGCAAGAATATGTGCAGATGCTAAATCCAAAACATGTATATAATCTCTGATGCAGGTTCCATCTTTGGTTGGATAGTCTGTTCCAAATATTTTAATTGAGTCTCTTTTTCCTAAAGCTGCTTCCAAAACTATTGGGATTAAATGGGTTTCAGGATTATGGATTTCACCAATTCCAAAAGCTGCACCTGCTGCATTAAAATACCTTAAGGCAATAAAGTTAATCTTAGATGATTCTAAAACCTGCTCGAATAATTTTTTAGACAGACCATAGTAATTAACAGGATTTGTCGGATGTGATTCTTCTAAAGGAAGTTTTTCCGGAATCCCGTAAGTTGCACATGTGCTTGAAAAAACAATTTTGTTTACATTAAATTTCTTCATTGTTTTAAGCAGATTAATTCCATTAGCCAAGTTATTGTGAAAATATTTGACTGGATTTTCCATTGACTCGCCAACAAGAGCATAACCTGCAAAGTGAATTACTGCATCTATTTTGTTAGAGCTAAAAACTTCCTCCAAATCTTTTTTATTTTCAAGATTTCCCTGGAATAATTTAGCCGTTTTAGGAAGAAACTCTTTATAGCCATTTTCTAAACTGTCAAAGACTACAACATTAAACCCTTGATTAATCAGTTCATGGACTGTATGACTGCCAATATAACCAGCCCCGCCTGTTACTAGAACATTCATTTTAAACTCCTCACAGCATTTAAAACATCATTTATTTCAATTGCTTTCATGCACTCCATAAATCTTTCTCCTTTCAAATAACAATTGGATTTCATGCAAGAAGTATGAACATTATTCTTGAAAACGACTCTGTAATTATTAGAATAAGGGTGCCATATTTCTGGTGTTCCTGCTCCGAATAAAGCAACTACTGGAATATTAAACCCTGCTGCAACATGCATTGCTGATGTATCTATGCTTATTACAAATTCTGCATTTTTAATTATTATAAAAAATTCTTTCATTGAAGTTCCTGAAAGATTATGTAGCTTACTTTTACATAATTTTACAATCTTTTCATTACTTTCATAATCTTCTTTCATTCCAGTTATTACTGCTTCTGTTTTATATTCATTGTTCAAGATATCAACAGTTTCTGCAAATCTTTCAGGAAGCCATTCCCTGTTCTGAGCATGCCTTGATGTGTTATGGATTACAAAATATTTTTTTGGTGATTTCATTTTAATTTTTTTATCTACATACAGTTCCAGGAATTTCGCTTTTGAATAAACTCCAATCGTTTTTACAACATCTAAGTTGTCATCTATTTTGTGTTTTATTTTATATGTAGGAAAGGTCTTTCTGTGCAGGAATAAACCTCTGTTTTCCGAGAAACCAACTTTAGTGCAGCCGATTCTAAATGGGATTTTAGCCTTCATTAACATCTTACTTATTTGGAATGTTCCATTATGAAGAATCACAGCTAAATTATATTTATTTTTTAGGTTATTAGTCCATTTTTTAAAATCATAATCAAATGGAAGTATCTCATTTATGTTTGGATTACCATAAAGAACATCTTTCATTGATTCGGGGACAAGAATATCAATCTCAGCATCTGGAAATTTTTCCTTTAATGCTCTTATTGTAGGTGTTGCTGCTATTATATCTCCTATAAATTTTAACTCAACAATTAAAATTCTTTTTGGAGTTTTAAATCTTTTAAACTTGAATGGAAACATATAGGTGTAATCCAGAAAGTAATCTATAAACCAGAGGGAATTCCTTAAAACATCCTTGAAAGGGGTTATTCTGTTTACCATATAAGACTCCCTATAAATAGCTTTAAATAGCTTTTTAGGGGGTTTTAGGACATGAGAATCCTTATAATAAATGATTCCTGCAGGGAAGTTGGGGGGGCAGAGACATACATATTTGGAATAATGAAGTTACTGAGAGAGCAGGGGGACGAGGTTTTTCTATTCAGCTATGATACTGAGAAAAGAGAAGAGGATTATTCTCTTATAATAAAACATAAAGAAAAGAAAGCAAGATTTCTTGTAAATAAGTTTGGGTTTAGTATGAGAGTTTATAATGAATTGAAAGACTATATTAAGAATGTTAATCCTGATGTTATTCATCTTCATAATAATTATATCTACTCAAATTCTGTTTTATTAGCTTTAAAAAAATCAAAGAAACCAGTAATACACCATGTGCATGACTGGGGATTAATATGCCCTACTTCTTGGAGTGTCTATAAAAAATCATTAAAGGTCTGCAAATCTGTGGAGGGTATACAATTCAAATGCCTGAGAAAAGGGTGTTTGCCGTTTCATCATTGGATTTCTACTTACTTAAGAAATAAGATAAGAATAAAATTAGAGAGGAATGTTGTTGATTTATTTATCTCTCCAAGTATAAGACTAAGAGATTACTTAAAAGATCATAATATGAACCCAGTGATATGGCTACCCCAATTTATCGAATTTGAAGATGTTGAGGTTAGAATTCCAAATGGGAATATTCTTCTTTACGTTGGAGCTTTAAGTAAAAATAAAGGTGTGGAATATTTAATTAATGCATTTCCTAAGATAAAAGAAGAGATTAAGGATGCTAAATTACATATTGTTGGGGATGGACCGGAGAGAGAAGCATTAGAAGAGTTGAGTAAAGGAATGGATGTTAAATTTTTTGGGAGAGTTCCGCATGATGAAGTTTTAGAGCATTATAAACACGCGAAATTATTAGTAATGCCAAGTGTATGGATGGAAAATGGCCCCTTTGTTTTATATGAAGGTATGAGCTCTGGAAAACCAGTGATAGCTACAAAAAGAGGGGGTATAGTTGATCTGGTAAGAGATGGGATAAACGGGTTTATTGTAAGGGCTGCTGATTCAGAAGCAATAGCAGAAAAAACCATTAAACTTTTAAAAGACAAGAACTTACTAAAAGAGTTCTCGAAAAGCTCACAGAAAATAATAAAGGAAGAATTCACAACAAAAAAGCATTTGAATTATCTTAATAACCTTTATAAAGATGTGATAGAGAAGAAGAGGTAAATATGAAAGTCTTACTTATTAATCCACCTTTAACTGCTAAAGAGCAGGCTAGAGATTTTGAAGCTGCGGTTAATGTATTACCTCCTTTAGGTATTGCCTATATTGCATCTGTTTTAGAGCAGGATGGATTTGATGTAAGTATTATTGATAGCCTTGTTATGGGAGCTACTCATTCTTGGATAAGGGAATTTATGGAAAGAGAGAAACCAGAGATGGTAGGAATTGCTGCTACTATTTTACAAGTTGAAAGTGCAGATTTGGTTGCAAAAAATGCTAAAGAAATCTCTCCTAATTCAGTTGTAGTCATAGGAGGACCGCATGTTGCAACTATGCCTGAAAGAGTTGTTAGGGAAGGACGATATTATGATTTAGGTGTTACTGGTGAAGCAGAGTATACCTTTAGAGAGATTGCAAGGAAAATCAGAAGTAAAGATTTTAATTTTGCGGGAGTTCAAGGTTGTTATGCTAAAAAGAAAGATGGAAGTATTTCTTTTGGAGGCGTAAGACCTTACATCGCTGATTTAAATGAACTGCCTTTTCCAGCAAGACATTTATTGCCCCCCTTAAGTGTTTATACTCCTAGTCCTATTACTTACAGAAAATTCCCAGTTGGGACAATGATGTCAAGCAGAGGATGCCCTGCACAATGTACTTTTTGTGATAGAAGTGTTTTTGGAAATTGGACAAGACAGAGAGACTACATGAATGTTGTTGATGAGATGCAGGAATTAGTTGAGGTATATGGGGCTAAGGAAATTAAATTCTATGATGATACTTTTACAATAAATCAAAAGAGAGTAATTCAGATTTGCGATGAGATAAAAAGAAGGAAATTAGATGTTACATGGTCCTGTTTGACAAGAGTAGCTAATGTAAATAAAGAGATTTTGGAAGCAATGCATTCAGCCGGATGCTGGCACTTATTGTATGGTATTGAGAATGGAAATCAACATATGCTAGACTATATTAAAAAAGGAACAAATTTAGATCAGATAAGAAAAGCTGTTAAATGGGGAAAGGAAGCTGGAATAAATATCAGAGGTTCTTTTATTTGCGGGTTACCGGGAGAGACAAAAGAAACTATTGAAACTACTGTTAAATTTGCTTTAAGTTTAGGTTTGGATGAGGCGAATTTCTATACATTAGCTTTGTATCCTGGAAATGAATTATATCATATGATGAAAAAGGAGGGGAAGATAAGACATGAAAATTATGAAGATTATAATCCCTTAGCTTATGATGACGGGGCGGTATTAGCTTATGTCCCAGATGGGATGGATGAAAAAGAACTAAAACAAATGATAAAAAGAGCGCATAGAAGATTTTATTTCAGACCTACTTATGTTGCAAGACAAGTAATGAATATTAGGTCTAAAGAAGACATTAATAGATACTGGCATGCTGCTAGGGCGTTATTTAAGCTAAATTATGCTTCTGGATAAGTGTTTTAAGCTTTTTTAATTAATTCTATATATGAAAATTGTGCATGTTACTGGATATTTTGATCCTAATGTTGGTTATGAGGAAACTTACCTATCCTTAAACCAGAAAGAATTAGGTCATGAGGTTTATGTCATAACTACTGACAGGAATCCAAAAATTCCCGGTGTTAAGATTACAGAATTAGAATCTGAATTTAAAGGCGTTAAAATAATCAGACTTCCTGTTATTTTTGGAATAAACGATTTTTTAGTTGTTAAAGGCATGAAGAAAATACTGAAAGAGATAAAGCCAGATGTTGTACATGTGCATGAACCAAGGCAGTTTATTTCTGCAATGCCTGCTTTTTACAAAGATGAACTAAAATATAAGTTAATAGCAGACCAGCATGACTATGATATCTTCCCCACGTTAAAAGCGAGATTGACTACAAGGTTATTAAGAAAACCTTTATGTGTTTATACCTTCAATAAAGCAGATAAGATAATTTCTACAAATCCTGAAGCTAAAGATTTTCTGATAAGTGTTTATGGAATTAAAAAGGAGATAATAGAATCAAGCCTCGGAGCTGATACTGAGTATTTTAAGTTTAATGAGAAAAAGAGAAAAGAAATAAGGGATAGACTAGGAATTAAAGATGAAGTTTTAATTATTTCAGCAGGGCATGTTGGAAGGATAAAAAGATTAGAGATTTTGATTAATGCTGTTTCTGAAATAAAAGCTAAACTTTTAATTCTTGGAGGGGGGGATGAAGAGTACATAGAAGAGTTGAAGAAATTATCTGGTGAGAATATATTTATTGATAGGATTGCGCAAAAAGAATTGCCTTATTATTATTCCGCTGCAGATATTGGGGTCTGGCCTTCGAGAGCAACAATAACTATTGTAGAAGCTATGTCCTGCGGATTACCCGTAATAATTCCAAACAGAAAAGTTGTGAATCACTTCATAAAAAATGGAGGAGGCATTAATTTTGATAATGATTTAAGAGAAAAAATAAAATTCTTAGTTAATAATAAAAAAGAAAGAAGCAGGTTATCTAAAGAGGCAAGGAAAACTGTCGAGGAAAATTTTAACTACAGAAAAATAGCTGAAAGGTTGATTAACATTTATAATTCATAAATCCGGTATTCTTCATTTTCATAAATTAAATTAAAATCTAAAGTTTTTGGCTTTCTAACAATTATATGAGTTATTTTATATTGGTCTTTTGTTTTTTTCAGATCTTCTTCATTTATGTTTTCATACCCTTTAGTGCACTCTTCAACTAATTCCGTTCTTGATTCAAACTCAAAATCATGTTTACATACGAAAGCAAACCTACTAAATGCTTCTGCAACATAACGGCTGCTATACACACCAACACCTGAAGTTTTCCAATTTATGAATTCGCTTCTTTCAGAAAAAAAAGTAAAGCCAAGACTGAATGGTGGAGTAATGAATAAAGAATCCTTAGAGGTTAGATCTTTTGAGTTCAGAGCAACATCCTCCCATGGACCTATTGGTTTTTCCAGATTAACTTCATCAAATATTCCCCTATGACCTCCTACAAAGAAAGGAATAATAATCAATAACAGAAGAAAGACTGAAATTCCTAAAGATATCTGTTTATGTATTCTTGAACTTGATTTTAATGACTGAATAATATAATTTATAACATAAATTATTGCTATAACCCTAAAGATTACAATTCCTCTCAAGAAGCTTGCCTGCACTATTTGTTTTACTGGCAATATTTCCGTAAAGAAAAATGATATTATGCATAGAATTAATGTCCCTATTGATAATAATATTACTTTGTTATGTTTCTCTTCTTTAGGTTTGTATTTGAAAGATATTAAAAATAAAAGAATCAATATTCCGAATAAAACGTAGCTTAAAATTGACCAGGTAGATGGGAAGAAATGCCCTGAAACTCTCAAACTCAAGAAGTATATCCATTTATCTATTGGCAAGTAATTTGTTGAAGCTGATGAGAAGGATTTAATCAATATATAAGAGGAGCCTAATAAAAATAGTACTAAGGATCCTATAACTGCCTTATTTATTTTTTTGTAGTTGACTAAGAAATAAAACCCGTATAGCAAAAGAATGAATATGGATGTTGTTGCATGTAGGTACATCGAGAATGTTAATAGAATTGATGAAATAATATATTTTTTTCTTAAAAAAAATGAAATTGAAAAAAGCAAAATTGGTACTGCTATGAAGAATGAGAATGTTGCTATTTTGTTGAGTATTTCATAGCTTCCGAGAACCATTCCTATTTCTCCCCTTAACAGAAGAACTGAAATTACTGAGAAATAGGATACTAATTTATCTCCGAATAAAGTGTGAGCAAGGAAGAAAACTGACAGAACAAGCAGTGCTCTTGTCATTACATAAACAAATAAGAATAAATATTTTTCATCAATAAAGCTAAATAAACCCAATATGCTGTAGAAAGGTAATGGAAGATTAGGCAATATTTCTGATATTATAAGATCTTTGGAGTAAAGTGAAGGGTCCTGTTGGTATTTTATTATAGATAAATAGGTGATTTCATCAGAATGCACTGGTTCATAACCAACATTAAAGACTGAGAAAGCTGTAACTGCTATCACAAATACAAACAAAATCAAAATATCCTTTTTATTCATAGAGACTATAACACCAAAAGGTTTAAAAAGTATTATTCGGTTTTTTAATTCTGTTATTTTAACTTAATCTTGGGTATTGGAAATGAAAGAATTAATTATGGTTTATCCCAAAATAGGGGTGTATGGAACTGTCATTATAGATTTGCCTTTGGCTTTAATCCATGCTTCAAGAGTTGCTCATTCTAAGGGATATAAGATTACAATTATAGACTGCAGGATAGACAAAGAATGGAAAAATACATTATTAAATGCATTAAAAAGAGACCCTTCTGCTGTTATGGTTTCTTCTATGACTGGGAAACCGATACATTATGCTTTGGAAGTTTCACAATTTGTAAGGGATAATTCAAAAGTGCCTATTATCTGGGGAGGAATACATCCTACTTTGTTACCCATGCAGACCTTAGAGCATCCATTGATTGATGCAGTTGTACAAGGAGATGGGGAGATTACTTTATATGAGACATTAGAAGCATTAGACAAAGGAAAATCTTTTCATGGAATTCCTGGATTACATTTTAAGGATAAAGATGGCAAGCTAATACAAAACCCAAAAAGATTACCTACTGATTTGAATGCATTAGAAGATGAAATTCCTCCTTATGATTTAGTAGATATAAAGAAGTATAAGAGAGAAGGTTTTAATGAAACTTCTTTTTCAATATTAACAAGCAGCGGATGCCCACATAAATGCACGTTCTGCCATGTCCCTGCAACAGACAGCAAATGGATTCCTGAAAATGTTGACAGAACTATAAGGCATATAAAATATGTTATGGACAAATTTAATCCTGATTATTTATATATTAATGATAATGATTTTTTTGTGAATCTAAAAAGAGCAGAAGCATTATTTGAGGCAATGAAGAAAGAGAAAATAGATGTTGTTCTTGGGTTTAGGGGAACTAGGGTAGATGAACTGACAAGAGCGAGCCATAAACTATTCAGCTTAATGGAATCTGTTGGTGTTAGAGAGCTGCATATAGGTGCTGAGTCTGGATCGCAAAGAATTTTGGATTTTATCAAAAAAGGAATACAAGTTGAAGATACAATAGATGTTAATAGGAAATTAGTGCAGCATCCTAAAATAAGACCTTCTTACAATTTTTTTACTGGTGTTCCTGGAGAGACTGAACATGATTTATTTTTAACAACTAACCTTGTTCTGAGGTTATTGAAAGAAAACCCTCATGCCCAGATAAGCAGCATGACTGAGTTTGCACCTTATCCTGGAACTGAACTATATGAAATTGCAGTGAAGCATGGCTATCAGCCTCCGAAAACATTGATGGAATGGGCTGATTTGGACCCTGGAACTGCAGCGAAGAAGTGCCCATGGGTAAATCCTGATAGAAAGAGACTTATGGATATGCTGTATCTCACAGCCTTATTTGTCGATAGGAAAATAGAATGGCATTTCCTGTCTAATAAACCCCATTTCTTCTTATTTAGGAATATGTCTAAGGTTTATAGGCCTCTTGCAAGGATTAGGATGAAGTATCACATCTCAGGCATGCCTGTAGAGGTACATTTAAAAAATTTGTTCTATAAGTACTTAGAGAAGAATTATGTCTGATAATAAGTATTATGCTACGAGATTTTCCTTTGATAAGGGCAGGGAAAAAATCTGGAAGGAAATTGCTGCATACTTGCAAAGGTATATTCCAAGAGATTCTATAGTCCTGGATCTTGGAGCAGGTTATTGTTCTTTTATTAATAATATAAAAGCTAAGGAGAAATATGCCCTGGATTTGTATAGAGATTTTACAAAATATGCTTCAAATGATGTAAAGGCTTTTGTTAGCAATTGTACTGATTTAAAGAAATTCAAAAATAATAACTTTGATGTGGTATTTTTAAGTAATTTATTAGAGCATCTTTCTATTGAAGAAGCAGAATCAACCTTAAATGAAATATACAGAGTTTTGAAACCTAAAGGGAAGGTTATACTAATACAACCAAATTTTAAATATTCGCATAAAACTTATTTTGATGATTATACACATAAAACAATTTATACTGATATTAGCTTAGCAGATTTATTGAAGAAACACAAATTTAATATAATAAAACAAGATGGAAAGTTCTTACCCTTTTCATTGAAATCAAGATTGCCGAAATCAGGATTTTTGGTGAGAATTTATTTGAGAATGCCTTATAGGCCAATGGCAAAACAAATGCTTATAATAGGAGAGAAGGTGGATTAAAATGTGGGAAGGGAAAAAAGTTTCTGTGATATTTCCTACTTATAATGAAAAAGATTCTATAAGGGGGGCAATAAATGATTTTTTTAAATCTGGCCTTGTAGATGAGATCCTTGTTGTTAATAACAATGCGGCTGAAGGGACTAAAGAAGAAGTTGAAAAAACCAAGGCAAGGCAAGTTTTTGAAACAAAACAAGGGTATGGATATGCGATAAGAAGAGGATTTAAAGAAGTTAAAGGTGACTTGATAATTATAGCCGAACCAGATGGAACATTTTTAGGAAAAGATGTAATAAAGCTCCTTGCGTATTCGGATGATGTTGATGTTGTTTTTGGTACAAGGACGCATACTGCTATGATACAAAAAGGCGCAAACATGGGTATGTTCATTAAATGGGGAAACTGGTTTGTTGCAAAAATAATGCAATTTCTATTCAATACTGATAGATTTTCTGATGCGGGATGCACAATGAGATTATTAAGCAGGAAAGCTTTAGAAAAAATAGAGCCTAAATTTGTAAATGGTGGGTCTAATTTCGGGCTTGAAATGATGCTACATATAATAAACATAAAAATAACATATCTGGAAGTTCCTTTAACTTATGAGAAAAGGGTTGGGGAGAGTTCTGTTACAGGGAGTAAGGTTAAAGCGTTCATACTAGGGTTAGATATGATATGGCTTGTTTTTTCTTATAGAATGAAAACATTATTTAAGAGATTTTTTTAACAGATAATTTCCGATAGCGAGATAGTCCATTCCAGAAACCATGAATGTTCTTATTGCGTCTCTTGGAGTTAATACAATTGGCTCATTATTATCATTAAAAGAGGTGTTTAATAAAACAGGAGTTGAAGTTTGTTTTTCAAATTCTTTTATTAATTTATAATAACGTGGGTTTATTTCTTTCTTTACAGTCTGCACTCTTACTGTATTATCAACATGTGTTGCTTCTAAAATCTCTTTTCTCTTTTCTTCTTTTACATTAAATGTTAATATCATAAAAGGGCTGTCATAAGGATCTTCAACATATTCTGGCATTGCTTCTGCCAACATTGAAGGTGCGAAAGGTCTCCAACGCTCCCTGTGTTTAACTTCTTTGTTAATTTTTTCTTTCATTCCTCTTTTTCCAGGATGACCTAAAATAGATCTTGCTCCTAACGCCCTTGGTCCAAATTCAATTCTCCCCTGATGCCATCCCACTATATATCCTTTTGCTAATTTTTCTGCTGTTATTCCTTCTATATCTTTGTAAAAATCTGCTTTTAGTTTGCATTCATTTAATGCTTCCTTTATATCATCATTTGTATACTCTGGACCCAGGTAAGCATGCTCCATCTTAAAATAGGGCTTGTCTCCTAGTTTGGAGCTTACATACATTGCTGCTCCTAAAGCAGAGCCTGCATCATGTGCTGCGGGTTGTATGAATATATCATCTGCGAAATCCTTGAATAATATTTTAGAGTTCATATCGCAGTTTAATGAAACACCACCTGCTAAACAGAAACTTTTGTAGCCTGTTTTTTCATGCATTACAGTTGCCAAGTGCACTGCAACTTTTTCTAAAGTATGCTGTAAAGATGCTGCTAAATTTTCATGCTCTTTTGTTAACGGATCTCCTTTTTTTCTTAAGTTACTGCCGAATAATTTTGTGATTTCATAATGCCAGTTTCTTGAGAACTCATAGCCCTCTTCTGTTAGCTTCACTATATTTTTTAAATCATAAGTTGGTTTGCCATAGCATGCAAGACCCATAACTTTTCCTTCATCACTATGGGGATTAAAGCCGAGACATTTTGTGAATGTTGAATAGAGGTTTCCCAGAGAATTATGAACTGAGAATTCTTTAAAATCATCAATCTTTCCATTATTACCTATTGCTAATAAAGTTGAGCTGTCTTCCCCCCTTCCATCTAAGGATATTATATTTGATTTTTGGAAACCGGATGCAAAATATGTGCTTGCTGCATGAGCTGTGTGATGTGGAATGTAGACTACTTTCTTGAATATATCTTTATCATTGAAAAGATCTTTTAGCTTCATCATTTCTCTTTTATAGGTAAAATAAGCATCAACCCCTTCTAATGGGTCTCCGACATAATTATTCTTTTTTATAAATGGGTAGAATCTGAGATGTTTTAGATAAATGCCGTATCCTTTTCTCATAAAAGCTTCTGGAGTATCAAAACCTACTGCTATTTTGTCAACATCATTTAAGGTTATATTTCCTGCCTTTAAGCAGTATTTTATAGCATTTTTGGGAAGAACTCTTGGAGCGAATTTATGCCTTGTGAATCTTTCTTCTTCTACAGCTGCTACTAGCTTGCCATCTTTAATCAATGCTGCTGCATTATTCCATGATATCGGTCCTGTTATTCCTAAGACATTCATAGGCATTAATCTTTAAGAAATAGTTATAAACCTTATGCCTTTTCTGCCTTTATTAATATACCACCAGACAGGAATTCTACTAGAACTCTTTTATTTATGCCATATTTTTCTATTTTTGATGATTTTCCTGAACATAGGGCTATTATATCTCTATAAGTAAAATAATGCAAATGACCTCCATCATAATGCTCTTTGTCTCCCGAGGTATTTGGGAATCTTCCAGAAATGAGTTTTAAGATGTGTTTATAGTATCTTATGTTGGGGGTTGAGATGATTACATGCCCTTTTGGTTTTGTTACTCTGAAAAGCTCATTTACAAGGTTTAAAGGGTCAAATACGTGTTCTATTACATCTAAGCATACTGTATAATCAAACATGTTATCATTAAAGGGCAACTTCTCAGTATTGATGTTAACTGTTTTTGTCTTTACTTTTTTATCTTTTAACAAAGATAAGGCTGTTTTTGATATGTCTGTTCCATAATATTCGTTAACTTTATCTTTTATTAAATGAAATAAAGCTCCATCTCCACATCCAACATCCAGGAGCTTATTACAATCTTTAATTAATTTAGAAGCTTCATAAACTCTTGTTCCTTTTTTTGAATAGTCTACTTTCTGATCTTTTTTTCTATCCCAAATTTTATTGTAAACTTCTTTTTCCATACTAAAATTAATTTGAAAAGGTTTAATAAAGTTGTTAAGACCTTGACTTTAAGGATTTTAACATTTCCATGTCTTCTTCTTCAAATGATCTTAGAATGAACAGTATCGCTAGATAAATTAACAGAGAGATTATTGAAGATATTATTAACCCAAATAGCGAGTCTGTTAGAAGATATTTTTTTAACCATGAGATTGCAAAAAATGCCAATATGGCTGATAAAATTATTTTTAGATAATTAATTTTGAAAGGAGTTACATGTATTATCTTCTTTGTATAAAGTAATAATGTTAATGCCATTGCAATTAAAGAAATTCCTGTTGCCACTGCTGCACCCATCATCCCGTGTTTTGGGATTAAGATTAAATTAAGGAAGAAATTTGAAATAGCCCCTATTAATGTAATATAAAAAACAGATTTTGTTTTTTCTAAGGCTAATAAAATCCTATTTGATGTTAGAAATAAGTAAAATATGAAATAGCAGACCGATATTAAGACAAGAACATTTGAACCTGCTACATATTCTTTTCCGAATAGAACGCTAAGTATTTCTTTTGGAAATGATAAAATTATTATTAAGAGCGATAAATTTATTCCAAAAATCCATTTGGTCACTGTTTTGTATAATGAAGAAAACATGTGGGTTTTTTCCTGAGCATAAAGTTCACTTAATATTGGAAGGAATAGGACTACTAAAGCATTCGGAATTACGAGCATTAACTGGGCTGTTGGAAGCGCGGCATTGTATATTCCCACATCAGATGCATTTCTGAAATAACCAAGCATTATTGTGTCTGTCCATAGAATCACTAAAAAGACGAAGGTGTTTAAAACTAATGGTATTGAATACATTACTAACTCTTTATTAGATTTTATTGATTTTACTTTTGTTCTAAATATTGGAAATATTTTCTTTTCCACAATAATTAATGAGGCTATGAACGTGAAAAATACAGCTATGATATAGGCTATGCTTGCACCTATAACTCCAAAACCAAAATAAACAAAAAGGAATGTCAGCAAGAATTTTATTGAACTTTCCCCTATATTTTTTGTATACACTTCATATTTTACTTTCTGGAATGCCCTTATAGTATTTAAGAAAACATCTCCCAGAACAGTCAATGGAATTGATATAGACAAGATTTTTAATATTAAAGATAAATTTTCATTATGGAAAAATTTGACAGAAACAAAATCTGACAGTAGAAATAATAATAAACCAAATACTAAGCTTAACGGTAATAATATCTTTAAGGATGAAGTTATGACTCCTTTTATTCTTGGATTGTCTAACTTGCCTTTGTAATAAGAAACATATCTTTGGACTCCTACATTTAAACCTAGAGTTGAGATAACAATTAAACTTCCTGATATTGCCAAGCCTAATGATAGCAAACCATACTGCTCTGTTCCTATTCTACCTACAATTACTCTGTAGCCATAGGACAATATTTTTGATAGAACTGTTCCTAGTAAAATAATTAACGCTCCAGAAAATATTTTCTTTAGGTGGTTTTCTTCCATCCATAAAATTATAGAAGTTTGTTTTAAATAACTTTGTTTCTAAGTTTTTTCTTTAATCTAATTAGATATGGGAAGATTTTATACTCTCTGCTGAAATGTAAGGCTGATTTTTCACCTTCTTTCCAGATAATAGGAATTTCTTTTATTTTGTAATTATGCCTTAATGCCCTAATTAGCATTTCTGTATCCCATGCAACGCCTCTTTCTAGCTTTTCATCGAAGCCCATTTCATCTACAAGTTTTGTTATTACCTCTTTCTTAAAAGCTTTGAAACCACATTCATGGTCTCTTATGTTTGTGCTGTAGTAAAACCTTACAAAAATATTGAACAAATGACTTGCTATCAATCTAGACAACTTTCTTTTTGTTTTCGAGCCCTTTACATATCTGCTCCCTGTTACAATATCATATCCTTCATTTATTGTATTTATCAGTGTTGTAAGATATTGGAGGTTGGTTGCTAAGTCCATGTCCATAAAAACTACAATATTTCCCTTAGCTTTCTTAAACGACTGAGCAAGATTTTCTCTTCTTGTAGGACCATTTTCATATCTTAGGTGTATTAAATTATGTCTCTTTTTTGAAAGCTTTTCCAGGATACTGCCAGAATTGTCTGTTGATGAATCGTCTACTACTACAAGTTCAAAATCAAATGGAAGTTTATCAATCTCTTTAAGGATTTCTTCCACATTTCTTTTTATTATTTTTTCTTCGTTATATACTGGAATAAACAAAGAAATTTTCATTTTCTCCATTTTGATGCGATTAACAACATTAAGGTTAAAAGTATTCCTATAAGGCTTATTATTAAGTGGGAAACTCTTTTTGCGTTATAATTTAATTTTAAGATGTATTCTCCTTCAGGCAAATTCACTTTCATTAAGCCAAATTCATCTTGTTTTATTTCTATATTTTCTTCGTTTATTGAAGCAGACCAGAATGGATGCTGGGAGAATTTTAATACTGCTTCATTTTTTGTTTTAGTATTTATGTAAAACTCCATTTTTTGGCTTTCTAAGACTAATAACTTGAATTCTGCAGGGCTTTCAAATTCAATCCATGAAGGTTCGTAATCTTTTAATTTGAAAACTGTGAAATGGCCAATTTCATATACCTGTTCGAACTCTTCGATAGTTTTTAACTTATTTTTTAGGCTATCTTCTGATGAAACTATATACTTCCCATTTAATAATTCCATCTTCTCTACTAATTCTTCATTAGAAATGGTTGAGACTGTTTTTCCAAATAGTCTTTTTCCTTTGGTTGAGCCTATTGTTCCCTCTAGTGGATAAGGGAAGGCTCCAGACCAGCCCCCGATGTGGGAAACACCAGTATAATGGGAGGACATGGCGTATATTGAGCTTACTTCAATGTCTGCATCCAAAACGTTATCCCATAAGTGTTGATAGATTATTCTTTCATTATTCCCGTTTACATTATTTTTTACCCAGTTCCATAATGGTAATATTTCTTCCTGAATTATTGGAGTATTTTCAGATGTTCTTGTTAATGTTTCTTCAGGTAGGTAATAATTTATGTTTACAATAAAGAAGAGTAAAACAATTATTGTTATAATTTTTTTATAATTTTTTAAGAAATTCCAAGTTTCTAAGGTATTTTTTAATCCATAAACTGCAAAAACCAATAATGCTATTTCTAACTGGATAAAAAACCTATAGCTATGAACCCCTTTTAATATCGGAAGATTATGCAAGGAAGGAATTAAATGCCAAAATCCACTTGAAAGGATTAGTGTTATTATAATGAATATAAAAGAAGATGCTAAAACAAAGTCTTTTTTCTTTTGTTTAAAGAAATGGACAATTCCTATTACTGCAAAAAAGAAAATTATTAACTGGGGAAGGGAAGATAAAAAAAATGTCCAGCCCATTTTCAGTATTGCAGGAAGATTAAATGAGAGTATTGCTGAAATAAAATCAGAAAACAAGTATTCTTTTGAAGCTGCAAAAAATAATGGCAGGATTGTTCTGTAAACTGTTTGAAAGACTGAGTCGCTTAAACCAAAACCATAACTTCTAGACCATGAGTCCATTAATAACAACTGGAAGGTAAAGATAATAGTTGTTAAAAATGACAGCAAATAGATTATTGTATATGATGAGATTATTCTTTTCAGCTTTTGTTTTTTCATTAATATGTGAACTAATAGAAATACTAATGATAAGACTACAGCGCCTATTGCTGCAAATGGGTGGGAAAATATTGTTAAGGATAGGATTAAAGATAAAACTGCAACGAGTTTCAATGAATCTGGATTTTCAAAGTATTTTATTAAGAAATAGTAGAATAATATAAAAAATCCTAACCCGAAGTAATATGTCCACATTCCTCCAAGAATTGTTAATACTACATCTCTGTATAAAACCATGTAAAGTAAAGTAAAAAACAATGCTCCAGTTTTGTGATATCTCTTTAATAATGTATAAAGAAATATGGTGGGCAATAAGTAAGCTAAATAGACTAGTATCTTATATGATAAGATTAGGTCTATTTTGAAGATTAAGTTCATTATTGAAATTAACCAAAATCCTATTTGTGGATATAATGAAGCTAAAGGAAATCCTGCAAAATCGTGAGGAAACCATCCGTAAATCCATCCTGTGTTCTGTATAACCTCTGAGATATAAAATTTAAACTCTGAAAGATGGTAGGGATTATCCAAATAAATTAAAAATCCTGGTCTGAATATCTTATAGAACATTAAGACAGAAAATAAAACTATCAAAATGTAAGGATAAACTTTAATTAATTTTTTCATTTTTAATCACATTTACAATTCTTTCAGCTGCTTTTCCATCCCAGAGTTCTACCTTGTTGGATTTATCAAAATGACCATTGAGAACTGAATCCACTATCTTCCTTATTTTGTTTTTATCTAAACCTGTTAATGTGTTAGTTCCATTAGATATCGTTGTTGGCCTCTCTGTATTTTCCCTCATTGTAATGCAAGGAATATTTAATACTGTAGTCTCTTCTTGTATTCCACCTGAATCTGTTAAAACCATTTTTGAGTTCATCATAGCATTCATAAATTCAAGATAACTTAGAGGTTCTGATAATATTATATTCTTCATTGTGTTTAACTTGCTATTTAAGCCGAATTTTTCCAGATTATTTCTAGTCCTTGGGTGGATTGGCCAGAATATTTTTATCCTTGATTGAAGTTCATTCATTATTTCCAGGATTGTTTCAAGATTTTCTTTTTTATCTACATTTGATGGTCTATGCAATGTTAAAACAGCATAATTTTTTTCTTTTACAGTTTTTAATTTCGATGCTTTTTCTTTATGCATTAATAAAGTGTCGATCATTAAATTTCCTACAAAAAATATCTTATTCTTGTTTATTCCTTCATTTAATAGATTTTTCTCTGCATCTCTTTCTGTTATGAATAAATAATCTGATATCTGATCTGTTAAAACTCTGTTAATCTCTTCAGGCATTTCTCTGTCAAAGCTTCTTAATCCTGATTCAATATGGGCTACTTTTATTCCTAATTTAGATGCAGTAAGAGCACAAGCCAAAGTTGAATTAACATCCCCTACTACCATGACTAAATCCGGATTTTCTTTTAGCAATACTTTTTCAAATTCCATCATTACTTTTCCAGTTTGTTCGGCATGGCTACCTGAGCCAATTCCAAGATTTATATTTGGTTCTGGGATCTCTAATTCTTTAAAAAAAGAACCAGACATCTTTTCATCATAATGCTGGCCTGTATGGACTAAAATATGGTTTATTTCTGTATGTTTAGAAATCTCTTTAGCAAAAGATGCAATCTTAACGAAATTAGGCCTTGTGCCAACAACACTGATAATTTTCATAGTAAAAACTAATAAGAAATCTATTTAACCTTTATTGTGTCCTTGTAGATTTCCTTCATCCATTCTAAAGTTAGAGGAACTCCTTCTTTTAATGAAATTACAGGATTATGGCCTAGTAAAGCTTTGGCTTTTTCTATGCTTGGCTTTTTATTTATTACGTTGTGTTTATCCTCTGGAAGATATTCAACTAAGGAATCATCTATTCCAAGATAATTCAAAATTATATTGCTCATCTCTTCTACGCTCTTATACTCTGTTCCCCCAATGTTGATTACTTCACCTGCTTTGAATTTATCAGCTGCATTTGCTAGAGTAGGGATAAAATCATCGATGTACATGAAAACTCTGTTATAACCCTTGTAGACTTGATATGGCAGCTTATGTAAGGCTCTATAACAGAATAAACATACAACACTCCTATAATTGTGATATAATTCTCCAGGGCCATAAGCATTGAAAAATCTTAATCTCATTGTTTCTAAATTATGCTTCTTTACAGAGTTCATAATCTGCATTTCATTGACCCATTTGGTTATTGCATAATCGTTATGCTGAACAACAGGATATTTTTCCATGATATCTTCTGTCATTATAGGAAATCTCTGCTGTTCTCCGTAGACTTCAGAAGAACTTGAAAAGATTAACTTGAAATTATTTTCTCTTTGCAGTTCAATGATATTCCTCATGCCTACTGCATTTGTTTTCCATAAAGTATCATAGTATTCCTCTCCGTTGATTCTTCCGAATTCTGCTGCAAGATGATAGACATAATCAAATTTATGATGCTTAAAGGGTCTGCTTAACTGCCTAAAATTAACTACATCAGCCCTAAAATAGTTTTGATGACGAGCATGCTGCAAATCAACACCCCATACCTCATGACCTCTTTTTAGCAATTCCCTCCTTAAAGGGACGCCTAAAGTACCTTCACACCCTGTAATCAGGATTTTTGCCATCTTAGCTGTATAGATAGAGAAAAACTTTTTAACCTTATTGTTAAAAGAAGGCTAAAAAGCAAGTATTTTTATTATTTTCCCTGAGTTACAATAATTATGAAGATTTTGATTATTACTAATACGGATTCAGACCATGTTAGGCTGGTTTATTTGATAAAAGAGCTGCTTAGCAGGGGGGAGGAAGTGCATTTAATGTGTTCTGGAAGCTCTGAGGAAGCTTTAAGAGCGATTCATAGAGAGAATATCAAACTTTATGCTTTCCCTGTTGATACAAAGAGATTTTCTAATTTTAAAATGTTTAGATATGGGATGTTCTTTTTGACTGCAAAGGGCAAAATAGAAGAGACAATTGATGAAATTAAACCTGATGTAGTCTATGCTTATAATCTACTTTCAGGATATCCTACAATGAAAGCCTTGAAGGATAAAAATATTAAGTTCTTTTTTGATATGACTGATTTTTTCCATGACATTTTCAGAATGAAGATGAATCTGAACAAGGATAGTTTTATTATTAAAAGATTGAGAAAAATGGAAGTTGCAGTTATTAATAATGCTGATAAAGTATTTACTGTTAGTAATTCTTTTAGGAATGCAATTATGGGAATGTCTGACAAGAAAAAAGAGGATATAATTGTTGTGCATGAAGGAGCTAATCCTGAAGTGTTTAAACCTATGGAGAAAGATGCTGAGCTTGTTTCTAAGTATGGTTTAAAAGATAAAATAGTTATTACTTTTATTGGTGGGATTGAGAAGCATGATAATTTAGATATGGTTGTTGAAGCTGGAAAAAAACTTTGCAATGAAAATAGGAAAGTAAAATTCTTAATTGTTGGAGACGGGGGGTATTTGCCAGCTGTAAAAGAGAAAGTTAAAGAAGAAGGCCTGGATGAAGAATTTGCGTTTACAGGATGGGTTCCATTCAAAATAATTAATACTTATTTATCATTAGCAGATATAGCAATACTTGTTTATTCTAATACTTTGATAACAAGATATGTTGGTACTACTAAACTTTATGAGTATTTAGCATCTGGAATTCCTGTTGTAGTTCATGATCTTCCCGGAACAAGAGAAGTATTGGAAGATGGATATGGATTATTATTCCCATGTGATAATACTGAGGAATTTACAAATCAATTAAGAAAGCTGATAGAAAATGAAAGTTTAAGAGAGGAGTTAAGCAAGAAAGGAAGAAAATTGATAATAGATAAATTTAATGTTCTAAACCAGTCTAAGAAGATGGTTGATGCAATGAAAGTTTAGTAGTGAATTAAAAAGCGAAATAAATATATACTAAATTACTTCTTAATTTTCATGCGAAAAATGAAATTGGTGATTTTTTCTTTGATTATTGTTTCTATTTTATTCATTGCTGGCTGCCAGGAAACTGTCGGTAAACCCACGCCTTCTCAGCAAAAATATTTACAGACTAATGTAAGATGTAGTGATCCTGATGCAAAATTCAATTATACTCTTGACCCCAACAGTAAGTACTACAAAAAAACAACCGTTTCTTATACTCTGAGAGGAGAAGTTATCAGTAATGTTGATGTGTGCGTTATTGCTGATAATTACTACAACCCGGGAATAGAAGTCCAAGATTGTGCTGGAGGGACTCAGGATTGTATCGATATAGGTGTTGACTATTTTGTTAAAGAGTATTATTGTGACGGGGTGTATGATATAAAGAGTGAGTTCTTCCCATGCGAGTATGGATGTAGTAACGGGGAATGTCTAAAACGTAAAGGATGCACCGAATATACTAACCCCCCTACCTGTACAAGGGATCCTCTATGTGCATGGCAATATAAAAAAGGTCAAATTACTGGGTTAACTAATGAGTATGAGTGCATATATCAGTGTACTGAATATAATGGCATCAAAGATGCTTGTATCCGAGATCCTGACTGTAATTGGTATGAAGCGACTCAGCAATGTGCCAAGAAGTAAGGGGTATCTTTATTTTCTTTTTAGCATCCTTTAAAAGCTTTTTTTAATTGATTTTATTATGAAAATTGCCCACATCAACATGTTTTATTCTCCCACATTTGGTGGTGTAGAGCAGGTAATGCAGGAATTAGCAGAAAGGCAAGTAAGAGATGGGCATGAGGTTCATGTTTTTTGTTGCGATTCTGATAAATATAATCAAATTAAAATAAAAGAAGAAGTGATTAATGGAGTTAAGGTTCATAGATGTCCTTATTGGTTTAGACTTTCTTTATCTACGCATATATGGCCTTCATTATTATGGAAATTGCCTAAGTATGATTTTGATATTTTACACAGCCATGTGTCTGGTCATTTGTATGTTTTGATTACTGGTTTAGTTTCTAAATTTAAGAAATCTAAGCATGTACATACAACACATTGTCCTTGGACAGATGCTTTCAGACCTAAGATATTGAAACCTTTTCTATTTGTAAATGATTTAGTTTTAAATAAATGGGCTTTTAGCATGATTGATAAAGTTGTTTCTATAACGCCATGGGAAGTTGAGACATTTTTATCTAAATATGTTGATAAGGATAAAATAGAGATAATACCTAATGGAATGGATCCAATACTGTATAAGAGAGTTATTCCAAATAATTTTAAAAAAAATTTAAAGATTAATGGAAAATTGGTTTTGTTTTTTGGAAGATTGAATCCTACAAAAGGACCTGAGGTATTAGCAAAAACTGCTTTAGAAATTTTGAAAGAGAGAAAAGATATTTATTTTTTATTTATCGGACCTGATGAGGGAAAGAAAGATGAAGTTATTGAGATAGTTAAGAATGAAAAAAATATCCAAGTTTTAGACCCTATAAGAGATAAAAGAAAAATAGCAGAAATGTATCAGGCAGCAGATGTTTATGTTTTACCAAGTTATAGGGAAGGACTGCCTTTGACTTTATTTGAAGCTTATGCTTCTGGATTGCCTGTTGTTGCTTCCCCAGTAAATGGAATATCTTATGAATTGAAAGAAGGAGAGAATGGTTTTTTAGTTAATTATGGTGATGTTAATAATTTAAAGAGAAAAATATTAGAAGTTTTGGATAATGAAAAATTAGCTAAGAAGTTTTCTGAGAATAATAAGAAGAAAGCTAAGAATTATTCGTGGGATATTATTGAGAAGAGATATATGGTGGTATATATAAAATCGAAAACTTTTTAATCATTTCTTAACTATTGGTATTATGAATTCAGCTGAAGAAATAGAGGGGGTATATTCTGCGAAGGTGAGAAGGATTGATAGAACAACCTTAGCCCTCTTAGTGGGCGGATTTTTCATAAGTGTAGCTTCAGTTGTAGCTGGAGCGAGCCTTAAGTCTGAACAAGACAAAAGATTGAATAGCTATTGTGAACTTGCATTCTTGATTGGGACAGGTATGATGGTCTCAAGCACGGTTTTTTATGCGATTTATCGTACAGAAGCCCATGCTGATAGACTGGAAAGCTTAGCTGAGGTTAGAACCTACCCAAAAATCGTAGGATCTCCTGACCAATAAAACGCTTTTTTTCTTAGCATGCAATTTAAGCATTTCCCGCAAGGGCCATTTTCTATATAACAAGAATAAGTTAATTCAAATGGAACGTTTAATTCTTTTCCTAAACTTGTTATTTCTGCTTTGTCTTTGTCTATTAATGGTGCTATAATTTTAAAATCACCTTTGTCTGTTGCATGCTTTTGCAGATTATTGGTTGATTCTATGAACTCTTTAGTTGTATCTTTCATGTGCACTCTGCCTTCATTAATTAATCCAATAAAAATATCGTATTTTTCTTTTGTTTTAATGAATTCAGATTCTGCATATGCTAAAGCGTTAATTAAAAAAACAGAATTTCTACAAGGAACCCACCAAGGAGATAAATCTTTTTTTTCATCTTCCAAATCTTTTTCTGTTGTTTCTGGTATATTTTTATTTTTATTTAATACTGCTGTACTTATTTCTCCAAGCCATTCTAAGTTTATTTTTTTAAATTCTGCATTTAATTCTTTGGCTATTTTTTTTACTGCTGTTTCTTCTTCTTTTACTGCTCTTTGATTGTAATCAAAAAATAGGAATTTTAATTTGTTATAGTTTAGTCTGTTTTTTACATAATATGCTGTTACTGTGCTGTCTAGACCTCCACTTATGACAATTAGAGCGTTTTTCATATATCTTTTTTGATAAAAATCTTTATAAAACCAGTTTATAGAATAGTATTATGACATTGGCCAAGGATTTGAAGAAAGGAGATAAAATTAGGTTTGATAATCAAAATCTTATTGTTGAAAAAGTTGAGGTTTCTAAGATAGCCAAGCATGGGAAGGCTAAGTGTAGGATAGAGGCCTTAGATGAGAATAATGAGAAAAAGGTCTTTATTGTGCTTTCTGAAGATGAAATTTCTTCAGCATAGGCTTAATAAAATTTTCTTTTTTAATAGACTGTATGATCCATATTATAATTGCTGCTTGTGGGGAGGTTAATTCTACTGAGAGAGCTATAAATGCATTTTTGAAGCAGAATATCAAGGAAGAGTTTGAAATAATAGTTTCAGACCCATTTACAGAGACAAAATGGATGATTGAAGAGAAATTCCCGGATAATAAAAGAATAAGGTATTTTGAAGATCCTGGAAAGGGAAAGAGTAATGCTTTGAATTTAATTTTTAAAGAGATATGGTCTAATGATAAAGATAATATAATAATTTCAACTGATGCTGATGTTTATGTTTCTGAGAACTCTGTAAATGCTATTTTAAGTGAATTCAAAAAAGCACATATTGGTTGTGTTTCTGGAAGGCCTGTTTCTACAAATTACAGGAATAATATGTATGGATATTGGAGCCATTTTTTGTGTGATGTTGGGGCCCATGAGATTTCAAGGAAAAGGAGATATCATAAAGGACAGTTTTTAGAAACATCTGGTTACTTGTTTGCTTTTAGAAATGGAATAATTAAAGAGATTCCAACAGATGTTGCAGAGGATACAATAATTCCTTATAGGATATATAACCAAGGGTATATGATTGGCTATGCAGAAGATGCTAAAGTTTATGTTAAATGGCCCACTAATATGAAAGACTGGATGAAGCAGAAGAAGAGAGCTGCTGATGCACATACAAAATTAACAAAGTATGTTAAAGATTTTCCAAAAGTTAAATCCTTTATTGGAGAAATACTTGGAGGGTTAATAGGATTTGGAAGAATATTTTCTTATCCTAAAAATTTTAAAGAGTTTTTATGGACTTTAAATTTGTTTCCTACAAGATTAATTATGTGGCTGTCTTTGTATTATGATTTACATTTTAAGAAAAGGGAATATAGTGATGGATGGAGAGAAAATTTAGAAGTTGAGTCTACTAGGACTTTGGATTAAAATTCCCCATTTTTCAATTCTTTTTTTAGCTCTTTTAAGTTTTCAATTAATTTAACAGAAGGGTTAAAACACATGACGCAGATTCTGAATTTTTTAGTTAAAGTTTCTTTGTCTTCTACTATCCCAATTACTTTTTTATTTCTGGCATGAGCATAGCCTAGCTCCCAGGCAGTTCCAGAGCTTATTCCCTGCCAGTCTAATAAAGCAACCATGATATCACACCAATCAACCATATCCCTGTCTTTTTTGAAGATTGGTAAAGGATCAATGCCTTCTTCATAAATACCAGCATCTCTATGTGGAAGGAAAGTTTCATGACCTAAATCTCTACAGAGTTTATCTATTTTTTCTACTTTCTTTCTGTCTTCCTTATCCCATAATTTGCCAGCTACATAGACTTTTGCCATGGTTTAAAGAGAATAACTAATTTTAAAAGTATTATTGTTTAAGGTAAAAGTATGAAACATCAGTGGAACAGGGATTGTAAGGAGTTTAATGGAATATACTCATGTGAGGTAATGACTGCTGAAGACTACAAGGATTGCTCTGAATGCAGCTTTTACGAGAAAATTGGAAAGAAAATATTGATTTTAAAGCTTGGAGCTATGGGTGATGTAGTCAGGACTACTTCATTATTAACTGTCCTAAAGAAGAAATATGGAAGAGATTCACATATAACCTGGGTTGTTGAAGAAAACAGCAAGGAAATTTTATATAACAATTCAGATGTTGATAGAATTCTTGGTTATAATCCTGAGACTGCTTTGCTGTTAAATCAAGAAAAATTTGATGTTTTATTAAGTTTGGAAATTTCCCCACCAATTACTTTAGTTGCTAATATGATAAAAGCTGAGGAAAAATATGGTTATTATTTCAATGAAGATGGGCATCCTTCTGCATTTAATGATTCTGCTGTTGAATATTTAGAAACTGCATTTTCAAATAAGCTGAATAAGGAATGCAGGAAAACATACCAAAAGATGATGTTTGATATTTCTAAATTAGAGTATAATAAAGAAGATTATATATTAAACTTAGAAGGCTGGGAAAACGGCTATGGAAAGAAAATTGTTACTAATAGAACTAAGAAAGTTATCGGGATAAATGTTGGAAGCGCTGGAAGATGGCCTTCAAAGGCATGGCACCCTTCTAAAATAATTGAGTTGATCAAGAAATTAAATAATTACAATGTTATTCTACTTGGCGGGAAGAGAGAAACTGAACTGATAAAAGAAATAGAGGAAGGATTAGGAAACGTAAAAGTAATGAAGAACGATGTTAATAATTCTGTAAGAGAGTTTATTGGTGTTTTGAATAATTGTGATGTGGTTATTACCGGAGATAGTTTAGCTTTGCATTTAGCCCTTGGACTAAAGAAGAATACTATTGGATTATTTTTTTGTACTCCCCCATGGCAGGTTGAAGATTACAAGTATTTAAAGAAGATAAATTCTCCTTTATTAGAAAATTATTTTATGGATGACAGATATATTGAAGAATTAGTTAAATCTATAGACTCAGAATGTGTGTTAGAAGCTGTAAAACAGCTTTCTGGTTAATTTTAAATAGATTTCCTATAGAGATATCTTTATGAACTTCTCAGAGGTGTTGGAAGGGTTTACGGGAAAGAAGATTTTGGTAGTTGGAGACTTAATGTTAGATAAGCATATTCATGGAAATGTTTCCAGAATATCTCCAGAAGCTCCTGTTCCTGTTTTAAAAGCTGAAAAAGAGACTTTTAATCCTGGCGGGGCTGCTAATGTAGCAAGCAATTTAGTGACATTGGGAGCTAAAGTGTACTTGTCTGGAGTAGTTGGAGATGATGATGCCCAGAAAATTTTGTTTAATGAATTTAGAAAACTAAACATTGACACCAGCTGTATAATAAAAACTTCAAAACCAACCATACAAAAAGTTAGGGGGATATCAAAACAGCATATATTCAGGATTGACTATGAAGATTCTTCTAAAATTAATGAAAATGAAGAAAATCAGTTAATTAACTTAATAAAAGAAAAGATTTCAGATGTTGATGCTGTGATATTAAGTGATTATGCTAAAGGTACATTGACTGAGAATCTTGTAAAAAACATAATTTCTTTGGCTAAAGAAAATAATAAATTAGTAACTGCAGACTGCAAACCGATAAATATTGAATTCTATAAAAATGTTAGTTTATTGAAACCAAATAAAAAAGAAGCAATAGAGATGACATTAAAAGATAATGTTGAGGAGGCAGGAAGGAAATTACTTGAAATGACTCAATCGAATATATTGATAACTAGAGGTGGTGAGGGAATGAGTTTGTTTTTTGACAATGAAATAGTTAATATCCCTTCTAAAGCAAAGCAAGTATATGATGTTTCTGGCGCTGGGGATACGGTATTGGCTACATTAACTTTGGCGTTGGTAGCTGGTGCAAGCTTAAAAGATGCGTCTGAATTAGCAAATAAAGCAGCTGCAATAGTAATTGAAAAACCAGGTGTTGTTCCAATTCATTTAGAGGATTTAAAGAAAGAGCATTCAAGCAATATTAAGGTTGTTGAAAAGGCATGGGGGGAAGAGGAATGGCTGGTTAATACTGAGAAATACTGTGGAAAAAGAATGCTTATAAGAAAAAATTATTATTGCTCTTATCATAAACATAAAATTAAAGAAGAAACATTTTATGTACTTAATGGAGAATTAGAAATTATAAAAGGAAAAGTTTACTATGTTGTTAAGAGTGGAGAAACTTTCCATGTTAAACCAGAGGAATATCACAGTTTTAGAGCTTTAGAAGATACTACATTCTTTGAGTTTTCAACGCATCATTCAGATGAAGATAATTATAGGTTAACTCAAAGCGGAAATGGGGAGCATGAGCAATGGAAAAAGGAAATTGAGGGGGCTATTATAAAAAATGGATAAGAAACAAATGAATAGGGTAGTGTTTCTTGATAGAGATGGCACAATAAATGTTGATGTCGAATATGTTCATAAGATAGAAGATTTAAGATTTGAAGAAGGAGCACTTGAAGGATTAAGACTATTACAAAATCTTCATGGATATAAACTCATTATAATACGAGCATAGAATCATGCAGATATGCTTCTAAAATATTCTGGAGGCTGAGAAAAAAAGGCATAACAATAAGCCGTTTTGATTGCCTTATCGCAGCAGTTTTCATTACGAATGGTGTTACTAGAATCCTTACAAGAAACAAAAAACATTTTGAAAACATAAAAGAATTAAGCGTTATAAGCTATTAAATACCAAAGACTTTTAAAAATATAACATATAATGTTTCTATGTCTTTTTTAGAAAAAATAGAAAAGTGGCTGGATAATAGGTATAATTTACTCTTAGTTATTATTTTATTATTTGCTTTGTTTTTAAGATTAAAATATTTTGATATTAACACTTGGTCTTTATGGTGGGATGAAGCTACTTACTTAGCAACAGGAAGATACTGGGCTTTTGGAGATACTTTATGGGCTGTTGAAGCTGCAAGACCTCCTTTATTCATGTTATTAATTGCATTATTTTATAAATTCGGGTTTAATGAATTATGGATTAGATTTTTTACTGTAGTTGTGCCTTCATTATTTATTGTATTTTTAACTTATTTACTTGGAAAAGAGTTGTATAATGAAAAAGTTGGGCTAATTGCAGCATTATTAGCAAGTGTTTCATGGATGTTTTTATTTAATATAGCAAGAGTTCATTCTGATTTATTGGCTGTAGCTTTAGGTTTGGCTGCAATTTATTTCTTCTGGAAAGGTTATGTTATACCGGAAAAGAAAAATACTTTTTACCTGATCTTAACTGGAGCATTTCTAAGCTTGGGTTATCTAACAAGGTTGTCTAACCTTCTAGTTATTGGAATTATTGGTTTTTATTTAATAATAACTGAGCAGCATAAATTTTTGAAAAGAAAAGAATTATGGTATGCGGTTTTATTTTTGGTTTTAGTTTCAATTCCTTATATGATCTGGGGGCATTTTCATTATGGCAGTTATATTCCTTGGTTAGGACAGTATGGGGCTGGAGCTGAAGATGCTGCTGCACAACCATTGGCTTGGGATGTATTTTCTGTGGTTAAAATATATTTAGTTCCTTCAATGTGGTCATGGTTAGGGAAGTTAGCGTCTATAAAGCAGGATTTTATATTATATATATTGTTCTTTGTTGGATTATTAATTACTTTAAAATTTGTTTTAGGTATAGACTTAGTTTTCAAAAATAAAAATAAAGAAATGAATGCTGATTTAATGACCTTTCTTATGATTCTTATTACCATTATGTTTTTTGTGGTTGTGCAAAGACAGATAGGAGATCCAAGATGGCAGATGTTTGCTGCACCTGCTTTGTTCATTGTAATTGGAAGAGGCATTATGTGGGGGTATGATTATTTCAAGAAGTATTCAAAGAATGGAGCTATTGCAGTAATAACTGTTCTTTTATTAATTGGAATATTTTCACAAATTACTCAGGCAGATTCTTTATTAAATCAGAGAAAGAATGATCAAGCAGGGATTAAGAGCGCTGCAGAATTTATTAAGCAGAATAGTGAAGTAGGGGAATGGGTACTGAGTAATAATATTCATGCTGAGATGACTTATTGGGCGGATAGACCAACGAGAGGATTTGGAAAAGATGAAGAAGATACATTAAAAGTAATAGAAGAGTTAAAACCTAAGTTTTTAGTCATTACCAGTTATTTTAATTCTCTGGACTGGACTTATGAACTTCCATCAAGACATATGGATTTGTTTACACCGGTTGCTGCATTTGATATTTATGGAAAACCGTTAGTTAGCACTGAACAAAATCCTACAATTGTTGTGTATAAGGTTAATATTTAAGTATTTATTGCATTTATTTGAATTATGGAACAAGAATCAGAAAAAGAGCAAAATTTTCTTTATGAAAACTCCAATTTCATACTTGCTTTTATCTTGATATTTGCACTTGTCTTAAGATTGAAATATCTTACTATAAACTCTGCGCTATGGTTTGATGAAGCTGAGTATCTTGCTATGGCTAAAAATTGGGCGTTTGGCATACCATTTAATATTCCTGAGGTTAGACCTGTTTTACTTCCATTTTTTGCTTTTATTTTCTACAAGATAGGAGTTAGCCCAGAAATGCCATTAAGAATCATAGAGTTAATATTTTCTATAGGGGGCGTATATTTTGCCTATTTGTTGGGAAAAGAGATGTATGAGAAAAGAGTTGGTCTCCTTTTTGCATTTTTTATGTCTATATTTTATTTAAACCTCCTTTTTACTACCAGAATTTTAACTGATATGCCCACTACGGCGTTATGGACATTGGCAGCTTATTTATTCTGGAAATGGAGCAAGAATAAATCCTCCATCTATCTCAATTTAACGGGATTAATTATTGGCTTGGGGATATTAATGAGGTTTCCTTTTGGACTGATACTAATTGCCTTTCTGATTTATTTGTTGACGGTGTATGGGCTCAAGTTTTTGAAAATTAAAGAAATCTGGACTTTCCTTCTAGTGATATTACTTACTTTAGTTCCTTACTTTTTATGGTTTTATCTGGCTTTTAATAAATTAGCTATACTCTCTACAGGAGGGTATTATAAATATACTTTTTTATTGTGGGAGTACATTAAGGTCTATTATACCTATTTCTACAGCCCTGCTTATGTTTTGTTTTTATTGTTTTTAGCAGGCCTCGGGATCTTTCTGTTTAAATTGGTTGTAGGATTTGATTTAATTAGAAAAAATACAAGTTTGCAAAAAAACTTATTCCTTCTTTTGCTTCTTGTCGTGCCTTTCCTTTATTTTGGAATGGTTAATGAATTAGATCCGAGATACTTGTTTTATACTTTTCCGTCTGCTTTTTTGATTATTTCTGTATTGGTGTTATTCCTATACGATTATATAAAAAAACATAACAAAAATATAGCTGTGGTTGCCATATTACTCCTTTTGTTATTCTCTGCAATATACCAGATTAGGTTCGCTGAGCAAGGAATAAGCACTAAGAAAGATACTTATATCCAGTACAAAATTGCAGGCCTTTGGATAAAGGAGAATTCAATTGAGAATGATAAAATTATGTCAGACGGTGCACCTATGCTAACTTATTATTCTGAAAGAGAGGTTATTGGTTGGGGGGAAGAAGATAATTTTGAAGAAACATTATCTGAGAAGAATCCTAAATATATTATTTTGAGTGTTTTAGAGAAATCTCCTGTATGGGCTTATGACCTTCCTGTAAATGATTCTATAAGATTTAAATCTGCGGTTGGATTTGATACAAATGGGGAAGAAGTAGAAGGAAAAGACCAAATTCCTGTAATTATTATTTATGAAGTTAAATATTAAAAAAGAAAAAATATGAGATTTAACCCATTAAGCTAAATCATCCTCATCTTTAATAAATACAGAGCTAACTTTTTGATTTACAAGGTTTTTAACAATTTTAGCACTATACATGATTTCTTCAAATGATTTATTCTTAGGAAGAACTGTTTTTATTATAAATCTGGGACTGGTTAATGATTTCATTTTATGCTTCATAAACTCTGCATAAGCCTGTTGTTGCAATCCTTGCAATTCGTCTCCTGAAAAATAATGAGTTCTGTATTGAGAGGCAGCTAAACTGCTTGATTCTTTTATTCCTTCATCTAACAACCCCTCTTCCTGGAATTTTTTATACAAAGGAGTTCCTGCATAAGGCTGTGCAATATAAAATTGCGCAAAATCTAAACCAGAATCTTTAGCAAATTCTATTGTATCCCTGATATGCTTCATTGATTCATGCGGAAAGCCAAGTAAAAATGTTGAGCATGTCCAGATTCCAAGTCTATGGCAGATTCCAATTATTTTTCTTGCATATTTCAGATTTATTGGCTTATCAATATATTTCAAAGTTTCTTCATTTCCAGATTCAATTCCAAAAATAGCTAGATAATAACCAGCTTTCTTCATTAAAGTAAGAATTTCTTCATTTAAAGTCCAGATAGCAATCCCATTTGGAGTATACCATTTAATGTCTAATTTTCTTTTTATAATTTCTTTACAAATTTCTTTAATTCTTTGACCTGAAACTGCTAAGTTATCATCCTGGATCCTGAATTGCCTTACATTATAAGTTTTAACTACATGCTCTATTTCATCAACAACATTTGTTGGTGATCTAGAACGCCAAACTCTTCCCCATACTGTGAAAATTGAGCAGAAAGAACAATGTTGCGGACAGCCTCTGCTTGTTATTATATCTGTTGATCTCCCGCGCATAGCCCATAAAGCACTGTCTGGATGGGTGATATAACGCTCCATTGGCAATAGATGGCGAGCGGGAAATGGTAATGAATCTAAGTCTTTGATGAAAGGTCTAGGTTTATTTTTAATTGGAGAAGTGTTTCCTCTTTCAATTGTGCCATCTATTCCTGTTAATTTTTCTTTATTCTCATATTTAGAAATGATTTCATTAAATGTTTCCTCTCCTTCTCCGAAAGCTATTAAATCAACATTTTTATTTTTAAAAACTGAATTAGGCTCTGCTGAAGAATGTGCGCCACCAAATACAATTAAAGAGTTAGGATTTATTTTTTTTGCTAAATTTGCTATTTCAAAAGCATCCTGTTCGTAAGCAGTATAGCCACAGTTAATGCCAATGACATCTGCGTTTATTTCCCTCATTCTTTTTTCAATTTCATCATAGCTTAGACCAACATGATATTTATTTGGACCTAATTTTTTGACTTTTTCATAATAAGCTAAAGAATCTATAATCCTGACAAAGAAACCATTTTTTTCTAAATAAGCTGCAATATAAGCAGGACCTAGAGGGAATTTTACATTTCTTATACCTGCCCTTAAATCTCCTCTTAGAGGGGGAATAACGAACAGCACTCTTGTCTTTTTATCCATTTTATTGTACTAAACTAATTCCTATATAAGTTTTCTGAATCTGTTTAAAACCCATACTTTTCCGTAAATTAAAGTTATTAGGAAAACAGCTGGAGCATGCAGTATCCAGGCTTTTTCTTTTGTTTTAAAATAATTTTTAATTGAGACAATTAAGTTAGGAAGAATTGTTAATGAGCTTATTAAGAATGAAATAAATATAATGTATTCATTAAATGTTCTTGGCTCCCAGAAGTATTTTCTGTTTTCTATATTTTCAGTTCTTTGATGGGTTGCCCAGTAGTTTCTTTTTTTTAAGAAGTTAAAGAAAGAATCAATTGCTAAATGGTGAGTATACGCATTTTTAGGTATAGCTAATTTAAGATTTTTTTCTGCAAAGGAATAAATCATTTCTACATCCTGGGTATAGCCATTAATTTCATCTAAATATTTTTTCTTTACTATAAAACAATTACCGCCGGTGCATAAGCAGTTTTCAGTTTGCAAAATATAAGTAAAATAATCTCCTTCATCTATTAACTTAATTTTATTTAATGCCATTCTACCCTCTATTGAACGGTAAATAGCAAAAGGATCTGTTCCAACTAAACTAAGATACCTATTCGTTATATTGTCTTCTTTTTTTACTAATAATTTACAGGCACAACCAATAACTTCTTTGGCGCTTAATGGCTTAATCATCTCTTTTAACCATTTCTTGCCTTGTAATTCATTATCCTGGTCTACAAAAGCTATTAATTCATTTTTGGCTTTCTGAACTGCCTGATCCTTTCCCATGCCTTTTCCTTCAGGGAATCTTTTTTTATTATTTAGTAATTTAACAGGATATTTTTTTAATAATTCTAATGTTCCATCTGTAGATCCACCATCTATTGTTATGACTTCAATCTTATCTTTTGGATAATCCTGAGAAAAAATACTATCTAGACAGCGTTTTACTAATTCTTTGTTATTGTAAGTCGGTATTACAAAGCTTACTGATGGTAAATTTTTCATGATTTTATAAAGAAAAGAAGGGTTTTAAAATTAGCGTTGCAGAGGTTTTAGCTTTTGTGCAGTCCTCTCCCTTAAAACAATTCTAATTGAATGGCATAACATCCATACTCTTTTATGTTAAGACTAAGTTCTCTTTTAATACTATCTCATTGTAAATGTTGTTGTATGATTTCATAGCAGGAGTCCTGACCTTCTGGGCTATTCGACCATTCTCGTTAGAGTTGTCCAAGTTGTTCCTGTTGGAGTTGAGGCCAAGATTCCTGTTAAGGTAAACCCCCGAGATTTGTAGCCTGTTAATTAAAAGTAAATCACCACTGCTTCATTTTTCATTTCTTACTAAATGTTGCAGTTGAATTTTATGGCTTTATTTTTAAAGCACTATCAACAGGCTTGTAGCCCAACCTTTCGGTCAGGAATATTTAAGAAAGTAAAGAAGTATTTAAAACTGCTCAAATTTTTTCGGTGGCTACGCCACAACAACTACCCGACCATCCTCGAGAGAGTTGCCCAAGTCGTACCCGTAGGAGTAGAGGCCAAGATCCCAGTCAAGGTAAACCCCCGAGATTCCTAAGTTATCTAAAGATGGTTCTTGTTGTCTTGTTGTGCATAACCTTCTTGATCCTTCTTCTGATTTACAGGGCAATCCGTCTTCTAATGAAACATTTTCATTTGAGAAATTTCCATCTTGTCCTGCTAGGATTGATGCATGCCTTACTGTTGTATCTTCAGTTACTTCAAAATTAAGTTTGTATTGCCCTTCATCAAAATTTTTAAGCCCATATCCTACAAGCATGCATGGAACTCTGTCTAAAGTTCTTTCATCTGAAGGAAGCTGATTAAATAAGTCTACAGCCATTTCGTGGTTTTTTCCAGAGAAATCGAGGGCTATTCCTAAGTCAACATAGAATCTATCTCTTATTCCTAATATGTCCCCATCATTTAAAGTTCTTTGAATTTCCTCAGGTCTTATTATTCTTTTTTCAGGTGCTACTAAAGACTGAGCAACTGGCAAAATTAGGGGGCTTGAGCCTGTAACTGTTGGAATATCATTTATAACTCTTAATTCAAGCCTTTTTAGACATTTATTTCCGTTATATCGATCATCAATTACTTGATTAAAATCTCTTAAAAATTGTTGTGCACCCTGCCCATGAAGCAAGTAAAGAATAATAGGTGGTTGTTTTATTCCAGGTTTAAATGCATATTCTGGTGCCATTTTTATCTATTTAAAGGGATTATAACATTAGTTTATAAATCTTTCTGTTTGTTATTATTTTTTAGGGGTAAAATTAAAGAATTTCAATTCTTTCTATGGGTTATTCTCTGGACTACTGGGATTTTATTGACGAATTTGTACTTGTCAAATATCTCAGATTCATTAACTCCACAGGATGAACATATGCCTACTCTTTTCTTGATTAATTGCCTTCTGAAAGCTCTTGCTTTTTCATTATTCCATATTTTCATGAACGGCTCTTCAAATACATTGCCAAAAACTATCTCATTTTCAGCATAAAAATCACAAGGACAGACATTGCCATCCCATGTGATGTAGGGAGTATACCATGGCAGAAAACAAGGAGCTGTTTTGTTATGGCCTTTATTTACACTTTCTCCCTCTATTTTATCAAATTTATATAAGAAATTGATTAAGTTTGCAATTCGCACGTCTGTTTTCACATTCCTTAGAACTTCTTTTAATTCTTCTCTTACTTTTATTATATCTTCTGCTTTGCTTTTATTTAAACCTAAGTCTGTATTTTCATTCATTCCTAATCTAATAACGAAAGTACCGTTTATTGAATCAACTCCAATTTTATCTGCCCATTTTATGTATTCTGGCAATTGCATTAAGTTTTCCTGCTGGACAACCATGAAAGTATGAATGTTTGTTACAGTATTCCCAACTTCTTTTTTTAATTTAACAAAGTTTTCTGTGTTTTCTATTACTTTTTCAAAATTAGCACCAACTCTTATTTTTTCATAGGTGTCTTTTTTCATGCCGTCAATTGAAATTGATAAAATATTTGGAGAAGATTCAAGCATTTTAAGGCCATTATTTCTATTTAGTAATGTAGCATTAGTATCTAACTTTACAAATGTATTTTTTGATCTTGCATGCGCAATTATTTTATAAATATCTTTATTCAAGAAAGGCTCTCCAATTCCTGTTAGATTTAAGTAACAAGGATAGATCTGGTCAAAAATATGCCTGTAATTTTCATAAGAGATTGAACCAATAGGCCTTTTCAAACCAACACCATGGGGGCACATGTTGCATTTTAAGTTGCAAACAGTTGTATTTTCCAGTTTTAACTTGAAAGGTGTTGGGGCTTTTGGAGTAGAGCGCATAGCATACCATGCATTTTCCAATACTTTCCTTGGATACCTCCAAGAGATACTATGTCTTAGAATGTGTGTGTATAACATTATTTATTTAATCCCTCTTTAAAGCTTATAGGACTATAATTTAAATCTCTTTCTGCGGAAGCTATAGTTCCTTTGTACTTTGATTCTAAGCTCAATACAAATGATTTCTTCAAAGGAAAACTTGGCCCTAGAATACTTCCTACTGAACTTATTACTAGACAAATTGGAATAGGTATATGAATTTTTCTCTTTTGGATATTATATTTTTCACTTATAACATTTATGAATTCATTAAATGATATTTCATTTCTCCCTAGGATATCATAAGTTTTTTTTATTGATTTTCTTGAATTAATACATGAAATAATGGCTTTTACAACATCATCCACATGAACAGGATTTAGAGTATATTCACCGTTTCCAACAATTGGGATGAACTTAAAGGAGTTAATGAAACTGATCATCTTTTTCATGCTGTTGCTGTTTTTTCCATAAATAAAAGAAGGCCTTAATATTGTGTAATCTAAACCTGAGTTTTTTATTAAATCCTCAGCTTCTTTTTTGCTTTTTCCGTAATCATCTAGATAATCTTTTGTAGAAGCCATTGAACTGACAAAGATTATTCTTTTTACTTTATTTTTTTTACATGAATCAATTAAATTTTTGGTTCCCTGCACATTTACTTTGTAATAATCTTTTTTGTTTTTTGAGTCTATGACTGCTGCTAAATGTATGAGAACTTTTGTTTTCTTTAAGAGTTTATTTACTGAAACTGTATCATTAATATCTCCAACAACCGGATCTATTTTACTATTGTCTATATATTTCCTGACTAAACACTTAACCTTTTTATCTTTCAATTTAGGTATTAAATTACTCCCAAGAAATCCTGTTGCTCCTGTTATTGCAATCATTTTGCAGATACTGTCAGCATTTCCTTTATCTTAAATGTGAATTTATTATTTTTAAATAAGTCAAAGAACTGATGATACATCTGCTTCCTTAAGAAAAACTTCTGCTGGTTTATGAAATATTTTGTCTGCTCATAAGCATTTGATTTATAGAATTCCCTCCATAACAAAGCAGATGAAACTTTAGAAATATTTGCATGGTGGCCAAGAACTCCAAAAGTCACATAATCTTTTAATGATGAAGGCAACTTGGTTTTACTCTTACTTACTGATAAATTAAAATAGGGCGTTCCAGGAAAAGGTCTGTAGATTTGCAACAAGTTTTGATCAGACGGAACTTCTTTCATGAACTTCTTTGTCATTTGGATTTCCTGCGAGGTTTCATCTGGATGACCCATCATATAAGTGATAGTCACCATTATTCCATTTTCCCTTAATCTCTTGGTTATTTTTTTTGCTTTTTCCAATTCTATTTTCTTTCCAAGCATTTTCTGGATTCTTGGACTGCCAGATTCACATCCCAGCATTATTCCTTCACAACCTGCTCCTGCAATTAAGTCTGCCATTCTCTCTGTCATGCAGTCAAATCTGCTTACAGTATGCCATCCTATGTTCCTTCCAGACTCTTTCATCTCTTTAACAAATTGTTCAGTAAAGGCTTCATTAGTTAGATGCATATCTCCCCCTATATCCATTCTTGAGACATGTTTTTTTGTTAAGCTTTTTACATAATCAAATTGTTCTATTAACCTCTTTGCGCTCATGTTCCTAAATTTTCCACCATACTGCTTTACATCATTATTTGCGTGATGACAAAAACCACATCTGTATGGGCAACCACGATTTGCTTCCATCAGAACAAAATTATGCTTTGAATATGGAAAATATTTGTCTATGTCTTTTATTAATTCCCAGGCAGGCATTGGCTTTGTTTCAATATCTACAAACTTATCTTGGGGCGGTGTTATTTTTATTTCACTTTTAATTTTTATCCCCATTCCTTTTGGCTCTTTCTTGCTGCCATTTAAGTAAGCTAAATATTCTTCCAGAGAATATTCGCCTTCTCCCATTATTACTGCATCAATGGTTGGATGGTTTAAAGTTAAATGCGGTAAAATTGTTGCGTGAGGTCCTCCCCAAACAACATTCTTCCCCATAGATTTAGCAATATCACTTATCATCATTGCTCTTGTTAAACCTGGGCCGGTTAGAACTCCTAAAGCAACCATGTCTGGATTGTGTAAAGAAATGTCTTTTTTTATCTGCTCTTTTGAAACTTTTAATCCAGAATAGTCAATTACTCCTACTTCGTATCCTTTTTCCCTTAAATAAGCTGCAACGCTTAGGATTCCTAGAGGAGGATAAGCTCCAAATTCTGTTGCAGGCGCTATAAATAGAACTTTTTTGTAAACCATATTTGCTTAAATGGTATAATCTTTAAAAATTGTTCTATTTGCCTTTTATTTGAGAGTAGAGCATACCTAATCCATAAGCCATATGGATTGATAAAAACAAAAATGGTAATAATGACAAGTAGAGTAAGTTTTTTTGAATAGATAAAAAAACAGAGTAGACTATCACTATTGCCGTATAAATTAAAAAAGGAATTAATAATGGGTTATATACAAAATAAAGCGGGATTAATAGTATAACATATAATGAGAATAAAGATGGCATGAAAAAAACAAGTCCAGCCTGTTTTTTATTTATTTTTTCTTTAAATATTCTTACTTTTCCATATAAAAAGAATTGTTTGCAAAAAGACCAGTAATTCGGTCTTCTTCTATGATATACAATTAAGTCTGGATTATACGCCATTCTTATTCCGTTATCTTTCATTCTGGCAAACAATTCTGGGTCTTCTCCTGGAAATAAAAGCGGATTAAATCCTGCTATTTTATCAAAAACTTTTTTTCTTACAAAGCAAACCGCACTTGTCATACTTGATTCATCTGCGTTGAGATTTAACTTTCCTCTTTTGTAACGATTACTCATTACATAAGTTCCGAGAAAAGAAGATAAAACAACTCCGGAAGCTTTTGCAAAGAATGGATCATTTTTTGGGGTTAATTGCGGGCCACCAACGACATCTATCTCTGGATGAGTATTAAGAAATTTATCTGCATTTTTTAATAAATCTTCATGGACTGAAACATCATCATCAATAAATGCCAGTATTTCCCCTTTTGCTTTTTCTATGCCTTTGTTTCTATTTTCAGACGGGTTTAAACCAAATTCTACTATCACTTCATATTTCTTGGGGTCAAAATTTGATTTTTTTAATGAATCCAAAACTTCGATTTTTCTTTCTGGCGCAAGTGCTATGATTATTGAAAACCTATATTGCATTTTTAATCCCGTTATATATTGAAACTATAAATTTAAAAGGAGAATAGATTAACCTTAGCCTTACTATAGACAAGAACATTTCTATTACTGTTTTTATTTTTACGTGAGAACCCCCCGGTTCACTCCATTCTGTTGGGATTTCTTTTGTTTTGTAGTTTTTTCTTTTTAGCAAGTATAAAACATCAACATCAAATGCCCATCTTGTTTTTCCAATATCTGCTAATATATCTTTTAAAGCTGTTTTCTTAAATAATTTTGCCCCACATTGAGTATCTTTTAGTTTCAGATTAAATAATAAATTTACTAGAATGTTAAAACTCCTGCCTGCGATTATTCTTGTTAGGGGCTGAGATTTATTGATTTTAGAATTTTTCATCCAACGAGAAGCTATTACTGCATCGTAATTTTCTATATTTTTAACTAAATCATAAAAAGCATTTGGTGGTGTTGCTAAATCTGCGTCGACAAAACCGATTAATTCAGAATCAGCTAATTTAAATCCTTCAGTAACTGCAATACCCTTGCTTGCTACCTTTCCTATGTCTACATACTTTATTTCTTTATTCTTCTGCGCTATCTTCTTAACTACTTCAAGAGTATTGTCTGTGCAGCCGTTTATTATTACAAGAATTTCAAAATTTATTTTGCCTTTAAGATAATCTAGATAAGAGTTTAATGTTTTTGGTATTCTTTCTTCTTCATTGTATGCAGGGATTATTATTGATAGGTTAGGTGTCATTCTTTCTCATCAGCACTATTGAAAACATTGTAACAAACATTATCACCCCTAATAATGCTAAAATATTTGTTATCTGAAGCAGGCTTTCGTGGTATATCCATATCAATGCTGCTTCTGCTACCGCAAACAGGAATAATAGGTAAAGAGATTTAAGCTTGCCTATTGAAAGGTTGTACATTGTTATAGTATAGGTTAAGGAAAAGAACAGGATAAATAGTGAAAACCTCCATAAGATATTTGCTACATCAATATAGCCGCTTCCGAAAAAGATGTTTATTGCTAATTCTGGAAGCAGGAAATAAACAATGGCCATTGGAATGCCTACTGCTGAGACCAATAAAAGAGATTTGTTGAGCATTTTTTTTGTGTGTTTTTTTTGCTTATGGAGCTCTGAGACTTTAGGGAACATTACAAAGCTTATTGCTATTGTTGCAAAAAATATGGTTTTTCCTATAAGAGATACTGCTGCATACTTCCCTGCAATCTCTGAATCAAAAAAATGTTTTATTATTATTATATCCATACTATAAAATGAAGTCAAGATTAGCAAAGAAATAAACATAGGAATGAAATATCTGTACATTGGTTTTAAAGAGTATTCTTCTGATTTATACTTGAATACCTTTTTCAATGGAAAGTAAGTTATAATAAAAGAGAATAAGAAAGCTAAAAACACGGCCAAAGCTGCTCCATTCACTCCTAATCCAAGGAGAACAAAGATTACTCCAAATACAACTTTTGCTATACCCTCAAACCCCATGTTTAATCCAAGGGTCTTGAACCTTTGCAGACCTTGAATTATCCCTCTTGAAACAGGCAATAAGATTGCAAATGCAAAGAAACCTCCAAAGATTAACACAGGAGTTATTGGGATATGAAGAAATTCTGCTATGAACTTACTGGCTATAAGGTAGATTATTAGGCCTATTACTGCAAATACTGAGAATGCTTTTAATGTATGTGATGTCAAATATTTTATCTTGCCATATTCTTTTTCAGCTTTTAATTCTGAAGAGAATTTTGATAATGTATTTTGGATTGTTACTGTTGGTACAATTAAAAGATATAATAATGACCATAAAGCTCCTAGTGTTCCGTAGCTACTTGGCCCTAATACCCTTCCCATAAAGAAATGAAAAATGAAACCAGTGATGTTTAAGATCATTGTAGCAGAAAATAATATTACACTATCCCTAATAAGACTGTCATCTTTTTTATATCCCTTTAAAAGAAAACTTTTTATTTTTTTTATCAATTATACCACCCACACCAGCCCTGCAAATACTAGTTCAATCAGCATTGTTAGATAGACTACCTGGCCTTCAGTAAATTTTCCAGTTATTGTAAAAAAATGAGGGATTGAATAAATCTTATTATAAAGTGATTTTACTTTCCCGTTTGAATAAGTTCCATAGCTCTGGTTTTTGAATCTTCCCCTTGCTTTTAATATAAATTCTATAAAAAATGGAATAGACATTATTAATGCTGCTTTTTCTATGTTACCTATTATAGCTATTACTGCTAATGTACCGCCAAGAAGGTATGTTAATGAGTCTCCTGGAAATATTTTAGCTGGAAATTTGTTATAATAAAAAAATCCAAGCATGCATGCAAAGGCAACCGCTGCAATTAATGCTGCATCCATTCTGTCGTTTACATATGCAAATAGACCAAGGTTACCTAGATAAATTAAACCTAAGCCTGTTTCTAATCCATTAAACCCTGCAAGCATATTCACCATGTTTGAAGCTCCAACGAAGATTATTGGAACGAAAAGTAATGGGTAGATAAGACCGAATTTAACTTCTCCAAAAAATGGGATCCACATAGTTGATGTCCCTGCATTTACAACCATCAGAGGTATTGCTCCTATTACTGTCAATAATGGTTTCTGCCATTGCTTAAGCCCCGTTGTTGCTTCCCTGTCCTTTCCTATTAACAAATCATCCATAAAACCAATTAAAGTTACGAGAAGTAAAGATATTGTTGAAGCAAATATTATCAATAAGTTTGATGTATCTTTGTAGAAGAATGTCTGAATAAAAACGTAACTCATTAACCCTGCAATAAGACCTCCAACAACAACTAAGCCTCCTGAAACTGGGATTAATGGCTTGTTTTCTTTGTTCTGGTCTTTTACAACCAATCCCATCTTTTTTAGGAATCTTATAATCCAGGGTGTCAAACATATCACTATAAGAAATCCTATAAGCGCCCCTATCACAGGAATTATTCTCATATGTGAAAATGCTGTAAGAGGTTATAAAAACGTTTCGAAATCAGTCTAAGAAGTCCTGTTTTTTCTGAATTTGCTCGTGAGAATCCATAATAGAGTATATGGGTAAGGCTATTTAATTTATAAGAAATGAGCATAGATTTTAGCTCCTTAAATCATTTTGACCATGGAGCCTTAATAACGCCAGGTATAAGTATTAACCCGCTCCCTAATGCTTCTTCGTTTGTCAGTTTCGGAACACTACCTTTGCTAGATTGAGCACAAGGAATTTCTATTCCTGTTGGTACATATATAATAATTTTATCGTAAATCGCAATTGGTTTTGGGAAAGACGTACTTGTAGTTGTTAAATCTAAGTTGATACATCCTTTTACCTCGTGACATTCATACCCTGTCACTTCACTTCCTATATACGCATAATTGAATGGAATGCCCTGACAACTAGATAGACCAACAGTTATATCTAAGTTATTATATGATGTTGAGTAAGTACTGTCTGTTGCCGAATAGGTTGCCCTTCTATTCACACTAGTGCCTCCAACTGTTTGTTGACAACCGGCAATAAGTAAAATAGAAACAACAAGTAAAGAAAAAATTACTAGGTTCCTCTTTTGCATGAAAATTGAAATGTAATAGGATATATATATATTTCTGTTTTTAGTGCGGATACATTCCTGTAAACTTTAAATAGAACAGGCTACTCTAAAAATTCCTTATTCTTTATCTTCTCTGGTAAATATTTTTCTGATATAAAACTTACCCCTTTAGTTGCCAAAGCCTGAATTTCTACTTTTCCATTAAACTCTTTCATCATTTTGAATTGTTTTTGCCATTCTTTGTTGTCCTTGAACCATTCATATTGCGAGACTTGTTTTATCCTTGCTAAATCTTTTTCATCCAATTTAATTAACTGTTTTTTTAGATCGTACTTAACTATATCGTCCATGGTAATACCAATGTATTTAACTGAAGGTATTGTCAACCTTTCAGATGCATGTGCCAGGGCTATAGAACCATATTTTACCACAGAATATATATATATACCATAAACATCCCCATCACAGAGAACATAAATCGGCAAATTTCCTTCTTCTGCGAGCCTTTGCAATAATCTCCTGATTCCCCTTGTAGTTTGACCCTGGCTTGTTATTAAGATGCAACCATTTTTCTGCCAAAACTTGTCTTCATTCAATCTTTCGAATATTGCTGCTTTCTCCATATATAACACAAATTTAGCATTTATCTTTTTAAACTGCAATTCATCTGTGATAGAAGGAATAGAATAACCCCCCCTGCCAAGCTTAGAGCAGTCTATGGTGTCTCCGCTGTCTATTAAACTGACATTTCCAACCATGCTGCCCATCTTATTTGCTGATACATGCAATTGTTCTCTTGATAAACCAGTTATAACTTCAAGGTCTTCAATTACTTTGTCAGATTCAACTTGCTCATCTACTATATTGATATTAGTTCCAGGTATTGTTCTTTTCGTTATGTAGAAGACTCCTCTAAGATGCTCATGCTTCCCAGTATCTAATAATTCTTTTTTTAGGATGCTTGCTACTTCAACTGTCTGCAGGAATTTTTTTGCATGACCAAGATTGAAGAAACTCCTTTTCCCCTCTTTGCTTCCAAGTTGCAATGTTCCAGTTTTTTTATTGTATTCTATGTTTGATAGGGCTCTAATCGGCAGGGTAATCTCTGGATTTTTCATTGATTTTACCTGCTGCACAAGATTTTTGCCCAGCTGCTCAAGTGTAATTTTTGAATTACTCTTTGTCTGTGTCTTTTTCATTTTTTGCTTGTTTAACCTCTCCTAGCAATAAGGGAAGCTCCTTCTTTAATTTCTTTTCCAGATTCTCTTTAATAACCTCTTTCTTTTCGCCAGATAGTATACTTAATGAAGATGCTAACTCAGGAATGTATTTTTCAAATAAATTTGCCCTTTCTCTCTGTTCTTTTGCTCTTACATTTTTTCTTATGTGTGTTGCTAATTTTCTTCCAACTTCCTGCAAGGCTAATTTCAATTCTTTTAAGATTTCTGGGTAATGGGCTATTGCTTCCTTGCTTTCTGAAGTGAAAGGAACCCATACTGAAGCTACATGGATTAAAATAACTACAGGACCTGCAGGCAATGCTCCTTTGCTCTGAGACAAACCATAATTTCTCCATGTTGTTGAGACAACTGCTTTTGTTGTTGCACAGGCACTTAATTGGTATAGTAAAGGGACTCTGTTTGCAAATCTATAGATCTTTACCAATTCATCTGATGGTAAATTACCTCTATAAGCGAGACCTACCTCAATAATAAAAGGATTTCCTCGATAAACACTTGGAGGTCTTGATACTGCAGTGTAAAATTCCGCACCCACCTCCTTTTTTAATCCTTTAATTATTAATTCTTCCCCTATTGGTGTAACGCAGTCTGTTGGAGGAGACATTATTTTTGTAGCATTTAAAGATTTATATAGAATTTCAGCTTCCTGCATTGCAATTCTTTCAGGTCTTGCGCCGCAGTCTAGACTTGATTTTTCACATACATCTTTAGCAACTTTTGCACTAATTCTACAGAAATCATTCTGCAAAAAACTCTGTAAGGTTTTTGCTTGTGTATCATGAAGCATCTTTATTAAAATGCCAAGCTCAATACCATGAGGATGAGGCTTTATTTCTTTGGATTCTTTAGGCAATTGATTTGTTGCTCTTGGAAATTCTGATTTTTCTCCCTCTGGATTAATGTAAGTTAGAGATAGATGAGGATTGACAATTGCCGTCTGCTTTAGATATTGGTCTACACTTTGATTTCCTTTCTGATATTTTGCTGTTAATTCTATTTCAACTTTTGTTCCTGTTTTTTTCTCAGGCCAATCAAGATCATGCTCTTGCACTATCTTTGGCTCGTTTGTTTTTGTATCAATTATTAATTCGAAATAATGAGCTAATTTTTTTGGATTTGTTTTAGAAGTTATTTTTGCTGGCTTTCCTGTGGTTAATTGGCCGTACATGCATGAAGCTGAGTTATGGACGATTATTCCATTTGCAACAAAGTTATTACCTTGCGCCATAGTTAAATCATATACATAGTTATGTCTTTTTTCCACTCTTTTTTTAGATGTTACTTTTGTCCATGTTACATTTGAATTAAGAAGACAGTAAAGTTCCTGTAGTTCTATAGGCGGCTTTTTTAGATCCGTTTTGGAAATAAAGAAATTTACAATTCCTTGCAGTGTAGTCATATCTACAGATTTGTTTTTATGGCATATTACTTGTGGGGTTGGAAACTCTTTATAAGGTATTTTTAATTTGTTCTTTAGGCTGAAAATCTTTTTCCTTATGAAGGGGATTAATTCTGTTTCTCTACTTCCATTGTTATATCCTTCTACTATCTCTTTTAGGATATTTTTCTTTTTTGGATGAGAAAACCCAATCTCTTTATTGAAATTACAAATATTTTCTATTCCGCTAATAACTATTCTCTTATCTTCTCCTGCTTTATTTATCCTGCCCACAACTCCAAATTGCAGCAAAAACATATTTATGTATGAAATCATTGCATCATTCCTTATCATAAAACTAACAGTTTTTCTATCTTTAGAAACATGCGCTTCGCAATCAAAAAGAGCTTGCAAATAAGGTCTGAGTAAATCTTTTCTGTGTAATAAAGGAATTAATCTAAATGTATTGTGTTTTTTTCCTGATGGTACCCCGCATTTATTTATTATCCTTGATACAAGAGAAGAAGAAAACTGAGCCATTTGCCCTCTTCCTTTAGAATGAATTATTGTTCTTGCTTTCAAACCAAATAGATTTTTAGCTATTTTTCTAAATTCTCTTATTAGGTGTGCATTATTATTCCAAAAAGATATGTTTCTCCCCCACCTATTAGCTGATTCTTTTTGAGAATGACCATCGCCAGAAATAAATCCTAAGAATCTCATGAAACTATCATCTATATAATTTGGTAGAGTTATGTATGTGCCTAATTTTCCCACCCTTGTACAATTTTTTATTAGCTCCTCTTTTGAGATTCCTAAATCATCTGCAAACAATTCTAAAATTTTCTTATTAGGTCTTCTTCTTATATACGTCTTTTTCCAGCCTTTTATTTGATCTTTTTTTATATTAAATCTCTTTGCTACGCTATTCCAATTTTTGTATTTCTTTTTTAGATTTTCCAAAATCGTTCCTATGAACTCACTGTTATCTATTCTAACCTCTTCATCTAAAAAGTCAAAAAGAGGAATTTTGCAGTCTTTTACGTGTGTACCTAGTTTTTTTGCCACTGCTATGTGCTCTCCTTCGCTTATGTCATCTGCATCCTTCCACTTATACCCTCCTTCATCTATTACTAATACTGGATTTTCTGGTGTTAACTGTATACTCCTCCCTCTTAAAACATCTAGCTTTACCATATATGGTGGTGAGGGAATTTTCCAAAACCTGTCGATTTTTCCTAGACCAAACTTAAAAGTTGGTGTTAAAACAAATAAATCTGCATTTGGTTTTTCTTCCACAATATTTTCTATAGACAAAACCTTGCCGTCTCCCAGAGTGATTAGAGTGTCAGGAGTCATACATATCCCAATTCCTTGCTGACCACGACTACAGCGCAATCTATGAAATTTTGAACCGTACAATAATTTAGCAAATATCCTTGGAATCTGCTCTTTTACAATGCCTGGACCATTGTCTTCAACTATTACAATAAATCTATCTTCAGAAACAGGCTTTATTTCTACTTTTATTTCTGGAACAATTCTTGCTTCCTCAGCAGCGTCTAATGAATTATGACAAAGGATTGCTCCCACTCCCGCAACAAAATTCTCGCAATTTGGAACAGATACATCATATACCCATTCGCGGTCGTATTGAATTTCTTCTATACTTCTAATTCTTAAAACACCAAGATCGCTTTCTAAAAGTGTTTTAACATTCCTGTATACACTTATGTTTTGGGCGGATAAACCTGTTTTTAAAACTTTAAATGAGAGATTAATCTGGTTATCTCGGTTTATAGAATATCTAAGTTTTGAATCTGTTGTGCCGATTATTGTATCTTTAATCGGGAGGAGGTTTAAATGGCTGTCCTTGCCACTTGTGTATACGTAAATTTGGTAACTTTTTCCATACTTTGTTTTAATATTATTAATAATCCGTTCTGATTCATTTGTCATGCCAGTGCTGTAACTTAAACCTAAAGAAGATAGCAAATATTGTAAACCTATAAAAAGTTCTGAACTTGCTGTGGCACAAGTTATTTTTTCTATACTTAGTTCAGGCAATATCCCCTTATGCCTTAGCAGTTTGAACAGCTCTTTGCTCGGATAGCCATCACCTGAAAGATACGCCAGTAAAAATGTATATTTTAAATTATAGCTAAAACTGTGCACAATCTCTGGTATCTTTTTTGAATTTGCATAATCCCCAACCTTAAAAATATGCTTAAATACAAAACAAATTATGCTTGAATTAGAGATGACATTATATGCCGTATTGTGGGCTTTTTTGATTTTAGGATGGACTTTAAAAATCTTTTCAAACAAATCAGCTAGATAATTCACCATTTCTTTCTCATGATCACCAAAAGAGAAATGAATTCTGTTTAATGAGCGTAGCATAGAGCCCTCAGATGCGTAGAATCCAAGTAATTCTGCCAACTTATTATCCGCATTTATAATCACGGGTATTTTATGGGGGCTGTATAAATATCCTAAACGGGAATCTGAAAGTCTGTTGATATCGATCTTGAGCTTCCTAAGAATGTTAAATGGCAAATAATTGAATCTCTTGAAATCATTAATTCTGTATTTTCTAGATTCTGGAAAAATTCCCTTTAGCTGATTAATAACATCATCTGTAAGGATATTATTAATTCCGTGGATGTATATTTTTTTAGTAAGTTCTGGGTCAAGCATTAAAAGCTCTTCAATAAGGTTTATCTCACTCATTGTGTAATCGCTATTCCAGCTTGATCTAGGGACAATAAGGGGTGTTCCAACCTTAAGAGCGGTTGTAGGAACTGAGATTACTTCTCCTTTGTCTATGGTAAAAACCGAATGATAAGCTGTGAGGTCTACATATCTTCCTGAGGTGAGCTTTACCCTATAAATCTTACTATTTACTTTATGCCTAAATAATGTTGAAACCGGATGGAATGATAATTTTAATGTTTTTTTGTCAAAGGCGAGAGCCTCTATGCTTTCTTGCGCGGTAATTTTTTCTAGACCGCCATCTCTCGAAATGCAAATTTTTGTTTTGTTCTTTTTTAACTCGGTATCAATTAACTCTCCTATCTTAGTTAAAGAGATTTTTCCTTTTTTTCTTACAAGAATAGGCATATCGTAAGTCAAGCTATTATCACATGCTTCTTTTATGGTTGTTAATAATGCTTTTCTTGGATTATCAAAACCCAGAAGATGTTTATTTTTTACGAAGAACTCTGATATTGAAATTTCTCTTTGTCCTTTTGCTAAATCCTCTGCTGTTACTTGCTTTTCTGCTGGCATAAAATTTGGATATTTAAACTTCTTTATAAATCTTTATCTATTTTTTGCTTCTTTCAATAAATCCATAGACATTTCCATGCTTTGAGCCCTGCAATAAATTAATTATTGCTTTTTTCGCAAGATGAGAGTTTTCCTGAGTTCCTATTATTGAAGCTGTTTTTCCGTAGACGCTAATGTCTGTATGGGTTAATATTTCAATATTTTTTCTTGCTTTCCCCTGGGAGCCTATCAATCTTGATTTTAATCTCATTAATTTTTTCTTTGATTTAAAAGAAAAATCTGTTATGTCTACTATTTCAAGAACATTTTCTTCATCTAATAAGTTAAATGCTATCTTTGGGTTAAAACCGCGACCAATTGCCTGGACTATTGGTTTTGTGTTGAATATGTTTATGCTTTCTTCTGAGGATATTACTACATCTCCTTCATCTGAGTCTATTGTTAAATAAGTAGAAGTTTGTTTTTCTAATTCTCTCTTTATTTTTCCTTTCTCTCCAATTAGAACTGCAATTCTTCTTTTTGGTATTTTCATTGATTCCTGAAACATCTTAGAATTCTTCTATATTCTCCAAACCTTTAAGGAAACCTTTCTTTTTTAACCACTCAATTTGTGTAGGTCTGTATTTTAACAGAATATCTCCTTTTGTTTCTTGCTCAAATTCCCATGGCTCAACTAAAACTACATCATTTTCTCTTATCCAGAGTTTTCTTTTTAATCTTCCTGGAATTCTGCAATTTCTTGATTTGCCGTCTAAACAGCGAACAATCATTCTAGAACCCCCTACTCTTTGATCAACTAAACCTAAAACCTGCCTGCCTCTGGGTGTTGGCACTCTTACTTCTTCCTGAGGCTGCTCTTGACTTTGTTTCATATAAAGAAAAGTAGAAAACTGGGTTTTAAAGGCTTTTGGATTCATCTTTTTAATTACAATACATAATATAACTGTATATGGGATTTAATGTTAATGTCCAATCTAGGTAATCACACGTACCTCCGGTGGGAGGGCTATCATTTACTACACATCTATCTCTACATACTCTTCCTGCTATAGACATTGGCTGCCAAGTATCCATAGCAGGGCATTCAAAGGAGGGGTCACATTTTATGGCACATGAAGAAGTGGGAAAATTCCCCCGGCCTGCTAAACGCCCTTGTAGGGGGATGTAACCTCCTGGAGGATTAATATCTTCAAATAGAATTGGAGTAGCTGTCCCAGATGAGGGTAAAACTATACAATCTGAACCTCCTCCACCAGAAGGCCAAGAAGTTCTTTTAACTCCGCCTAAAGATATTGCACCTTTTGCAATTAAATCTGCTTCTACATTCACTTCCCTTAAGGCTGTTGATGATTTTGATGTTATAATATCTGTATATAAAATTCCATGACTTTGCTTTTCTGGAGTCCATGCAGGACTTGTGAAAGAAGCCTGAGCAATTACATATGCTGAACTAAATAATAATACTAAAATTCCAAATATAATGTAAAGATGTTTTTTTTCAAAATTAACTTTCATTAACACACCTCTTTTATAAAAATAATATTTTGTTTCTTTAAATATCTTTCTTTTCTAATCTGAAAAGTACTGTTACCCTATAAACCTTTTTGGAAGTCATCCTATTGACTCCGTAAAGGCTTCTTGAAAGTATCATGATTCCGCCAAATTTTTTCTTAAGCCTTCTCCCAAGAATTTGGGTAAACTTTTGAGAAGTTAAGTAAAGGTCTATACCTGTTTTCAGCTTTTCTTCTTTAGCGATTAAACAATCATTTCTATTTTCTATTTGAGCATAAACAAAATCGAGAACTTCTTTATTATTTGGTCTGAGCTGCAGTTTAGCTTCAAAATATTGATCATTTGCGTATAAGGTCATAGTGCAACCACCATAGATATAGGAATTCCTTTTATTTTTATAACTGATTCTTTTTCTATAACTTTAGCTTCTAATGCTAATTTTATTGATTCTTTTCCTACTATATTAAGATTTGAGCAGGATTTTAACATTTTTATCAGAATATCTTTCTGCATTTCTTTTCCTTTAAAGAAGTTTTCTGTGATTTCAATATGCAATTTCCCTTCATTAAACTCTTTTCCGATCAAATCAGAATCACAAACAGCAATTACTTCTCTTCCTCTGTCTTCATGTATTTTTACAAGAATCATATTTTTGCTCTTACAGGATGTTTAGCTCCACATGCAGAACATTTTATTGTAGTTATTCTATCTTCTTTTTTTAATTGGGTATCAGGTTTCTTGCATTCAGGACATAATACAAACAGTTCTGTATATTGTTTTATTTTCTCATTTATTAAAGAAGAAGGCAATTTTCTTCCAAGGATTAATCTTGGCCCATCTATAATTGCAGGGGTTGCTAATTCTCTTTGTAAATATTTTAATACATGCTGAGGATCTCTTCTTAATGTTGAACACATAGCTAAAAAATTAGATATTATTGTCTTGCTTCCCTGAACATGGCCTGCAGCTTTTGGAATATCAAAACGCTCTCCTGTATTTTCTGACTTTGGAATGTCCTTATACGCCTTTTTTAATAATTCTTCATAACCCATACCAATAACATAAAAACAGCATTTTTAAGGCTTATGTTAATTTTATTTTAGTGGGAGAGATATTGAATACTTCTCCTTCTAATACTAAACTTTGAAGTATTTTTTCTGCATCTTCTTCCCTCATGCCAGATTTAGAAAGAACATCTGAGATTTCTGCTCCATCTCCTTTATCTAATTCTTCTATTTTGTTTATTATTTTCTGCCTTGTTTGTTCATTGCTGCCAGTCATTTTTTCTTCATGCACTTCAATTTTCTGCTCATCATTTGCAGTTTTCTCAGGCATCATTTTTATTACCATTTTTTCTGGCCTGCCGTATTCTTTGACTAATTCTAAATTTCTTAAAACAAGCCATTTGGGGGAAATTTTCTTTACAACCTCAGGGACTATGTACATTTCCTGCTGATATTCTCTTAATTTTCCTATTACTAAAACGAGATCAGAAACAGTAATCTCCTTCATTATTCTTGTATCTTCTCCCCAGACTTTTGCCCTTATCTGAGCTGAGCCATCATCTAATGTTATTGAAGAAAATCTATTTTCCTCTGTTTCTGTTTTTTGAATTACTGTTGCAATTAAATTTATTCTTGATACTTTTTTTCCGTTTATGTCTACGTAATTCGGAGCAAACTCTCCTTCCTGTTTTACATATACCCCATTATTTATGCTTGATACCCATATTATATTTGCAGGCTGCCTTTCTATTTGTTGTTCCATTTTACATCTTACTTATATGACCCGATTTAGGCTCAAAAATTTCTCCTTCTCTTTTTAATTTTTCTATAGCTTCTTGAACATGTACTTCATCTATTCCTTTTTCCGCAGCTTCAGCAATAATCTCTTCTATTGGAATATCCTTTCCTAGTTTTTTGTCTAAAGAGAATATTATTTCACGGAGAGCTACAATTCTTGACCTTTGTGATGAAGATATTCCGGTGCTGATTCTGTCTATGTCTATCTGGCCTGTTTCCGGATCAATACCAACCTGCATTAAGCAATGCTTTAGTAGCCTAATTGATCTTTTTGAATCTTCTCTTGTAACTTTTTTTGATAATCTTACTCTTGCAGAACCTTCTGCTAATCTAACTAATGCTTCTAATTGTCTTGCGGATATAGGTATTGGTCTTATACCTTCTTCTCCTGTAGTTCCTGAATTTCTTAATTCCACATAAAAAGTCATAATCTCATCAACTGCTGCATCTGTTAATACTGGATTTACTCTATTTTTTGTGTAAGAAATATATTTTCTAAATAGTTTAGGCGGAACTTCTGATTTTAATTCAGATGGTTTTTGTTGAAGCTTTAATACATGTGAGGCAATTAATTTATCTTTTTCTTTGTTTGGAATATCTCTAACAGGAAATATTAAATCAAATCTGTTAATCAAAGCAGGAGGCAAATCAATTTGGGATGCTATTGGAGCATATGGATCAAACCTGCCTAATTTTGGGTTTGCTGCTGCTAAAACTGTTGTCCTAGAATTTAAGGTTGCCTGGATATTAGCTTTTGAGATACTAATTCTCTGCTGCTCCATTGCTTCATGCATAGCTGATGTATCTTCTACTGTCATCTTATCTAATTCATCAATGCAGTTGTGGACGATTATACCATCTGCAAAAAAGTTGTGCTTTTCCGGCACGTATAAATCATATACATACCCCTTGTATTTGTGCTTTTTAATTTTTATAATTTTATCTAAAAAGTAGTCTCTTTTTATGAGATTCAAAGCGCTGGAGATTGTTTCATGGTCTATTTTATCTCTTGTCCTAGTAATTATTTTTAATAATTGTTTTCTAGATGGTTCCCTCTTCATATGCTTAAAATCGTAAATTGAGCTCCAAACCCCTTTATTGATTAAGTAAGATTTATTTAATTTTGATATTTTTGTACATAAACCTCCCGTGACCATTCTCGGAATCTTATCGCTAAAACAGGATATATCTATACGCTTCTCTAAGAATTTTGTTTTTCTTATTTTTACAGAAAATCCTTTTAATTCTTTAATCATGCAGTCGATATCACTTCTTCCGCTTACAACCACTGCCTTTATTTTGCTTTTGAGATTTTCTTTTACATTTCCATAGCAATCCAATCTTCTTAATGCGATTAAGAAATTTAAATTATCACGAAGATTATTACTAAACAAGAATTGTATGTTTTGAGTGTAATATTTTTTTCCATTTTTTGTGCAATGCTTTTTGCTGATGCACCCATCGGAATCCATTAGCCCTGCAATAAATCCTTTTAGTGATTCTGTTGGCAAGGATATCAGATTTTGCAAGGAATTTTTCGTATAAATGCTATATAACTCTCCTATCAAGTTACTTCCTATCCCAAGATTGTTATACTGTACAGTTATCTTCTTATTATCTAATATAACCTCTCTTTTAAATTTGTACTCTGGGAGATTTTTTGAAGAGATTATACTCCAGCATCTCTTAAGTTCGTTAACATATTCTTTATGGGCTGCTGATTGTGTAATCAATATACTTGTTCTTCTTTTATTAATACAAACATGTCCGTCACCATGAATAAACCCTAAAATATATGCTAGTTCGGGGGTAATTCTTGTTATCTTCAACCTTTCGCCATTAGACACCCTTCCATATTTCAGAGGCTTACGCTTCCAATAGTCCCCTATTTGGAAATAATTTATTACTTCTGTGAACTTTTGCTTTGTTAGTTGTAGACCCCCAGAGATAAAATTTTTATCTATACTAAATTTTCTGTTAAATTCACTTAGTGTTTTGAATCCTTTTTTGATTGTTTGTTTTAACTCTTCCTTTTCTTCTTTATTTAAAAATATCTTCCAATTATTTGGGATGATGTCAAAAATGAGAATCTCTTTATTATTGTCTGGTAATTTTAAAGGGGCTAGAATCTTATCACCTGTCTTGAATTTTCCTGCTGTTTTCCATTTCAGATTATTGCCGTTTATCAAAGGGTGATCCGGAGTTAATTTTATTCTGAAACCAGAAGTGAATCTTAACTCAATTAGTTCTCCTTCGTATCTTTTTCTTCTTATTAAGGGCGATTTTATTTTTTTAGTTTCTAATTCTCTTAAATCAAATCCAAAACTATCTATTTGGGCTTGACTAATTTCTACTAATTCGGTATTGCATTTTCCGAATATTTTCTTATTTTTATTAAACAATTTGGATATGGGCTGGAGCGTATTATTGTTTATTATTTGTGTTTGTGGGTGCAGGCAACAAATTCCATTATTGGCTAGGACTAATGCACCTGCTTCTAAGGCCCAACCCTTTAGGAATTCATCTTTTACTACAGAAGCTGAAATTCCTGCACCCGACGCTCCCTTCCCAGAAACAAATCTCGCTTTTGGAGCTAATTTTGCGACAAAAGTGAGGAGCTGAGATTTTCCACTGCCCGGATCACCACATAAAAGTATATGTATGTCTCCTCTTGTAGTAGTTCCATCTTCTTTTTGCTTTCTTACTCCCCCCATTAATTGGAGAAGAATTGCTTCTTTTATATCCTCATGACCGTAAATAGAAGGAGCTATTGATTGAATGAAATTTTCATATAGTCTTTCACTTTTTGATAAATCTAAGATTTCTTTTTCTTCTTCAGGATTGATCTCTATATCCTGATAAGCTTCATCTATTGGTTCTATGAAGTTAGAGTCCATCATCAAATCATATCTTATGGATTGAGCTCCTGTCCTCAAGATTATTGGAACTTCTTTTACTATGCCATAGACTCTTACTTTGCTTCCTGGTGTTGTTTTTCTTTCCATCTTCGGCTCCACTAAATCTTCCTTAAGAAAAACTGAAAGCCTTTTTGGCTGCTCTCCTCCTTCTAAGGATTCTGGAGATTCTTCTAGGACTAAACGCTGTGCATCTACTAAGTCTTTTGATAATAATCTGAATTTTCCCCTTCTCCCACAGGTACATCTTGTAGGCTCTTTAAATCTTGTTTCTATTTGCAATATTGTGATGGTATTGCCGCAGGAAGGGCATTCAAACCTTGCTGATGTTACTTGAGGTCTTACATCTGAAGATTGACGAACAATCCCTTCTATGTACATTAGTTTATCTAAATGGGGGCTTCTTATGTTTCTTATTGCTATGTACTGGGCTTGGGGCAGGTTAGTAAACCTGACCTTAAAATTCTTTGTCTCATAGCCTTCCATGGCTAATTCAAAGCCTCTTATTGTCTCTTCTGGGCTTTCTAATACCTCATCAGACATTTCCGGGTCATGTTTTATTAATTCTGCAAAATCTATTACTAATGTGGACTGGCCCTTACTTAAAATGTCATTTATCTTCTTTTCATAGACTTCATCCAAGAAATCCTTTGCTCTTTGAATTTGCTCGTGAGAATCCATAATAGAGTATATGGGTAAGGCTATTTAAATTTATTATTGTAGTGAGAAGAATATAAAATGGTGTAGGATTATAGACACTATTTAAAGAAATGAATAGATAGTAGAGTTAGCATTAAGTTAATTAACCTAGTTTATAAGGACTAAAGATGAACTAACCTAGTTTTATTCTTTTAATAAAGGATCATTGCACCATCTTGCATTGCTTCTTCATTTGTTATTGATGGAACTGAACCTTTGCTAGTTTGAGCACAAGGAATTTCAGTGTTTGCATTTACAAGTACAGGAAGTTCTCTAGTGAATGCCCTTGTTGATCTGACTGGATCGCTTTGATAAGGTACTACATTTAGATCTGAACCGAGTACAGTTACATCGACGCATCCTTTTACTTGATAACATGTGAAATCCACGTATATATAATTAGTTCTATAAACGCCTTCTGGGCACTGGGTTAATGTAATATGTACTGATGACGAACCAAACTTTGTTGATGTATAGGTGCTATCTGTTGCGGAATAAGGTGATGAGCTTGTTTTTCTGAGACCTCCAACAGTTTCCTGACAACCAGCAATGAATAAAATAGAAGCAACAAGTAAAGAAAAAAACACTAAATCTCTTTTTTGCATGAAAATTAGAAAGTAATATGATATATATATATCGGTTCTTATTTTTTAAGATTTTAACCTAATCTAAGTTTTGATTTTTGACAAACTAAGCCTTTTTATCTCCTTAATTTTATCAAAATCTGCGTCTTCTGAGATCATTATTTTTAAGTTGCGACTTAAAGCACAAGCAAGATGTATTGCGTCTCTTGGTTCCAAGTTGTAATTTTTAATTATTTCAAAGGCGTCCCATATAATATTTCTTGAAACATCTATGAATATTATTCCTTTCAAATTAAAGAAAGCAGAGATAGCATTTACAGCATCTTCTTTTTTTCTATTTTTTAATAATTTATAGGAGAATTCATCAAATGTCAGCACTGAAGTGTATATTTTTACATTCTTTTCTGCTAAGTATTCTAAAACTTGCCTGGCTTTTAATCCTTCCTTTTCATCACTCACTGCAGCAAATACGAAGATATTTGAGTCTATGTATGCTTCTTCCATCTTTCCTTCATCATCTGGTCATAGTCGCTATCTGAGTTTACACTTATGGGCTTTCCTTTTTTAGAAATTTCCTCAAATACCTTAAGTGCGTCTTTTGTCGATTTCTCTATTATTATAGAATCCTCTCTTAATTCCACAAAAATTCTGTCTCCAGGGTATATTTTTTTATGTTCCCTGAAAATTTTTGGTATTACAATTTGACCTTTAGGGCCTACTTTCATTTCTTGCCTTATCATTCTAACCACAGGTTATACTATAGAATAACTGGTATATATACTTTTTGATTTTGAATTTTTACTTTACTTTTTTTAGAACAACTACTAGTTTTTTAACTGCTTCCCTTAATTTAGTTTCTGATTTAGTTCCAGTACAGACTATTTTTCCATTGCTGAATAATAAGAAAGTTGCTTTTGTTCCTGCTAACTTATAAACTAAACCAGGGAATTGTTCTGGTTCATATTCTGTGTTGTCTAATTTCATAGCTAAAGAATTTAAATTTAAATCCATATGGATTGAGCCTGAAGCTACCATGTTTTGAACGTTTATTTTTGGCTTTATTTTTATCCTTATTTTTATTTTTGCTAAATTCTTGATTATTTTCTGCAGAGATTCTTTTACTTTTGTCAAAGATTTTGCGCCAGTTAATACTATCTTTCCTGAACTAAATATTAAAGCAGAAGTTTTTGGATCCTTTATCCTCATTACTAAACCAGGGAACTGCTCGGGGTTATATTCTGTATTCGGCAGAACCTCGGCAAGTTTTATTAAAGGAATGTCGTGTTCGAGTGAGGTAGAAACAACGATATTTTGGATTGTAATTTCAGTTCTTGATTTTGTTGCAGGCATTAATAACCCTCCACTATATTTATATACTATTTTTATAAGTACTATTTAAACTTTTGCAAAAATATATAAATGCTTTCTTTTATGATTAAGGAAGGACAATTAAAGATATAAAAAGATTTAAATATGTAATGTGTGTATTATACACTATAATTGTGTATATGTGATGTAAAATGAATGCAAGGATAAATGTTAACATTCCAAAAGGTTTATTTCAACAAGCTTCTCAACTAGTTAGAAGTGGGTATTTTTCAAACTTCTCTGAACTAGTAAGAGAGGGATTAAGGAAGGAGGTTGCATTTTATCAGAAAGACGATTTTCAGATAAGCAATGATGAAAAGAAACTGTTTGCCATGTTAAAGAAAACAGAAGAACAAGGATTATTACTCGATGAAAAAGAGATGAGAAAACATGGACTCAAGATTTCAGTTTAAGTTTACTTCTTATTTTTTGAAACAGTGGAAAGGCTATGATAAAAGGACTAAAGACCTTGTACAGGAAAAGATTAATTTAATTAAACAAAACCCTTTTCGCTTTCCAAAACATGAAGGCTATAGGTTTGTGTTTAAAGTAAAACTTTCTGTTGGACAAAGATATTCAAGGTTAATGTATGCTGTTTTTATGCCTGACACCAAACATATCACTATCTTAGGCGTCTTTGATAGAAGTGCCAGTTACAAGGATTTTGAGAGACTCTTTAAGGATTTAAGAAAATAGTTAATTAATCACTTTAATTTTTATTTCAAATTCTTTGTCTTTTACCTTGAATTTATCTATGAATTTTGAAGAGTTTATAGGTTTTATTTCTGATGCTCCAACTGTCTCTTTTATGGTTTTTTCATCCAACTCTATGCTTGAAGTTATGGCTAATACTATCTTATCTTCCTTGTTTAACCCTGCTTGTTTTCTTAAAGACTGCACCCTTCTAATAACTTCTCTTGTGAATCCTTCTTTTTCTAATTCTGGTGTTGTTTTTGTATCTAATACTACTTTAGTCTTGCCTTCTTTGAATTTTACAGCTTTTACATTTGTCTGAATTTTAATTATTTCTGTAAACTTTTTTAGCTTTGAAGTATTTTCTGAACTTATTTCAACTTTAGCAAGAGGCCATTTCATTCCAATCTGCTCTTTATCTCTTTGTGATAAAATTTCCTGAACTATTTCACTCACTTCCTGCATACCTGATTCTAACTGCTTGTTTATTAATTTTTTATTTTGGATTGGGTAAGATTCTAAGAATATTGATTTTTCATTCTTGCATAAATCTTTGTATAGTTTTTCTGTGATAAATGGAAGGAATGGTGCTAATAGTTTTAAGCCCTCTAAATATGAATTGTAAAGAACTGCCTGTACTTTTTTATCATCTAAATTATTCCTTATTAACTGGCCATACGTTCTTGATAAATCATCTATTAAGAACTGCTTTATTTCTTTTATGGCTTGATTTGGCTGCAATTTTTCCAAGTATTCTGTTACTTTTTCCTTAGTAGTTTCTCTTCTTGAGATTATCCATTTTGATGCAACGTCATCTGATTCTTCTTTTGATTTAGTTTTACAGTATAGTTTCACATAATTCCCTAAGTTCCAGATTACATCAAGATTTCTTTTAACTTCTTTTGCTGGAGTGTAACCAAAGTTTAAATTGAAATTTGGATTTTGACTAGAGTATAACCAACGCATTACATCTGCTCCCATTTTTTCTACTGCATCATCAAACCATATTGCATTACCCCAACTTTTATGCATTGGCATACCTTTCTCATCATGAACTTTTTCATAAACAAGAACAGACTCATAAGGGGTTTTATCTTCTAAAGTTACAGACATGAACAGCATTGCATAGAACCATAACCTAATCTGCTCTCTCATCTCTGTTATGAACTCAGCAGGAAACCATTTTTTCCAGTAAGTTTTATCATTCATGTAATTTAAAGTGGAAAATGGGATTATTCCCGCATCAAGCCAGCAATCACCAACATCAAGAATCCTTTCTACATCTTGTTTACATTTGCTGCATTTTATTGTTATTCTGTCTATCCATGGTCTATGTAATTCAGGAAGCTCATCAACTAGTTTTGGATCTGTTGCTTTTTTTCTTAATTCTTCTATTGAGCCTACAACTTCTAAGTTGCCGCATAGACATTCATAAAACATTAATGGCAATCCCCAGAATCTTTTTCTTGAAATACACCAGTCCCCCATATTATTAAGCCAATCCTGCATTAATCTTCCGCCATGTTCTGGCTGCCATTTTACTTTCTTGGCTTCTCTTTTCATATGCGCTCTTATTTCATCTGATGAAATGAACCATTCAGCAACCAATCTGAAAACTAATTCTTCACTACATCTCCAGCATGTCGGATATCTGTGTTTGTAATTTTCAGTGGTGTAAAGAAATTCTCTTTTTTCTAAATCTTCTAGTATCTTTCCAAGTACTCCTTTAACATTTTTTCCTGTTAACCAGTCAAAGCCTTCTATGTAAAAACCAGATTCATCTAATGGCGAGAGTTCTTCTAATTTTTCTTTCTTCCCTAGCTCATTATCTTCCTGACCACATCCGGGGGCTATATGGACAATTCCTGTTCCTTCTTCCTCTCCAACCTCATTCCAAGAAATTACTCTGTGTTTTATTCCTTTTTGAACAGGCAAATAATCAAAAGGACCATCATATTCTAATCCAACCAATTCTTTTCCTTTTAATTTTTCTAATATTTTATAATCTCCCTTTAATTTTTGTGCTGTTTTTTCAGAAAGATAATAAAATTCTTCATTCTGTTCAACTTTTACATAATTTAATGATGGATTAACTGCTGCTGCAACATTTGATGTTAATGTCCAAGGAGTGGTTGTCCAAATTAGTAAAAATTCGTTTTCTTTGCCTTTTATAGGGAGTTTTAGATAAACAGAAGTATGAGTCATATCTTTGTAGGAATCTACTAATTCATGTTGTGATAAAGAAGTGCCGCATCTATAACACCAAGGCATGACTCTTGTATTTTTTAACAGCCATTTCTTTTCATGGCATTTTTTTAAGAAATACCAGATGTGCTCTATGTTATTATCTGATAATGTATAATAAGAATTTTCCCAGTCCATCCACTGGCCAAGTCTTATTGACTGCTCTGTCTGAATTTTAGAATATTTTTCAACTCTTTTTCTGCATGCTTTTGAGAACTTGTCTAGACCATAATTTTCTATATCTTTTTTTGAGTTAAAACCTAAGTCTTTTTCAACTTCTACTTCAACCCATAAACCCTGGCAGTCAAAACCATTCTGGTATCTTTGATCATATCCTTGCATTGCCTTAAATCTTTGGAATAAGTCTTTGTAAGTTCTACCCCATGCATGATGAACCCCCATTGGATTATTAGCAGTTATCGGACCATCAAAAAATGAGAAAGCTTTCTTCCCTTTGTTTTTCTCTCTTAGCTTATCAAAGATCTTGTTTTTCTTCCAAAATTCAAGTATTTCCTTTTCAACTTCTATTGGGTTATACATATTCATAGGTTATTTTGATTATTTTATAAGGTTTATTCTTCTAACAAATCTTTATAAGATTTAGGTTATTTACTGTTTTCATGGAACATTCCATATGGATAGAAAGGTATAGGCCTCAGAATTTTAATGAATTAAAGGGGCAGAAAGAGATAGTTAATAGAATAAGAGCTTTTGTTGAGAATAAAAATATACCTCATTTATTGTTTACAGGACCAGCAGGGGTAGGAAAAACAAGCTTAATTTTAATTATTGCAAAGAAACTGTTTGGAGAGTATTGGAGAGAAAATTTTTTGGAGTTGAATGCCTCAGATGACAGAGGAATTGATGTTGTAAGGAATACAATAAAAGATTTTGCAAGAACTAAGTCTATTGGAAATGTTCCTTTTAAGATTATATATCTGGATGAGTGTGATAGCTTGACGAGAGATGCCCAGCAGGCATTAAGAAGGACAATGGAGAATTATTCCAAAACCTGCAGATTTTGCTTAAGCTGCAACTATTCAAGTAAAATAATTGACCCCATACAATCAAGATGCAGTATTTTCAGATTTAAATCGTTAAGTAAAGATGAAATTAAAGAGATAATTGATGTTGTGTCTAAAAATGAAGGATTAGCAGTTGATGATGAAGCTGCTGAAGCATTGTTTAATCTATCTAACGGGGATGTCAGGAGATTAGAGAACATAATGCAGAGCTGTGCTTCTGTTGAAAAAAACATAACTAAAGAGTTGGTATATAAAATCGCAAGTTATGCTGACCCTAAGGAAATTAAGGAAGTTTTAGAGCTTAGTGTAAAGGGAGAATTTATTAAGTCAAGAGATTTATTATTGAACTTGATGCTTAAAGATGGTTTAAACGGCATTGACATCATAAAACAAATACAAAAAGAGATATGGAACTTAAAGATTGAAGATAATAAAAAATTAGAAATGACTGAGAAGTGCGGTGAAATAGAGTTCAGGATGGTTGAAGGAAGTGATGAATTTTTACAGTTGGAAAGTTTAATTGCAAGTTTTTGTAAAAAATGAAAATAAATTTTGAATATTCACTGGCATATGATATGATGCTTGGAGAAATGGTGGGGAATTTTAATCCTGCTAGTATAGAAAATTCCCGATTATACTTAGATTCTGTCAGGAGTTTTTGGAGTAAAAATGAAGACAAGGTGATAAAAGAGATTGAAAAAGTTTCCAGACTAAAATTTAAGAAAGCTGCTGACTGTTTTATTGTTAATTCAATGCCTTATGAATCTTTATCGCATCCATTTACAATAAAAATTGAGAATAATTCTGATAAATTGCTTGCAATCTTTGTTCATGAACTTACCCATATACTATTAGTCCAGAATTTCAAGAAAGTTTCTTCTTCTATAAACATGATTGATGGGGATGTGAATTATAGGGTTCATTTTCCTGTTTTGTTAATTGAAAGAAAGGTCTTGGGGAAGTTAAATAAGAGTTATAAAAAACAAAAAAGAACTGAGGACTTAGATTATGTGTGGAAAGATGTTAATGGAGTCTATAACGAATTTAAATCTTCTAATAAAGGAATAGCTGACTTTTTAAGAAAATATGTTACTTCTAGACAAGCATAGACCAAAAGATACAAGCGAGATTTTTGGCCAGGACATCGCTTTAAGAGAATTAAAAAGATGCATTATTAACAAGATTCCTGGTGTGCTAACTGGGAGTTCTGGTATTGGAAAAACTATAAGTGTTTATGCTATTGCAAATGAGCTGAATTATGAAGTTGTTGAAAGCAATTCTTCAGATATAAGAAACAAAGAAGGAATAGAAAAGGTTATTGGCATTGCATCAAAACAGAGAAGCTTATTTCATAAAGGGAAGATAATTCTGATAGATGAAATAGAAGGGTTGACTGGGAGATATGATAGGGGAGGAATAAGCGCAATAGTAGATGTAATAAAAAAAAGCAACTTTTCTGTTGTTTTAACAACGAATAATGTAAAATCAAAGAATTTTTCTGCTGTTAAAAAAGTATGCAATGTAATAAACTTTGAAATACTTAATTACACTACAATTACAAATATTTTGAAGAACGTCTGCAATAAAGAAAAATTGAAAATTGAAGAGAATATATTAAAGAATTTAGCAATAAAAAGCAACGGTGATGCAAGAGCTGCATTAATTGATCTTGAATTATTCAGATATGGAGATTTTAGCAATATAGATTTTGTTTCTAGGGATATCACGAATGAAATTTCAAATGTTTTAAGAGTCATATTTAAGAGCAGGAATTCTTCTGATATCTTTAAAGTCTTTGATTCATTACATGAAGATTTAGATGAAATTAATTTATGGCTGGAAGAGAATCTGCCAAAAGAATATTCTGGTTTTGATCTTGCAAGAGGATTTGACTCCCTGAGCAAAGCTGATGTTTACAAAGGAAGAATAGCAAAGAGGCAGTATTACAGATTTTTAGTTTATAGAAGTTTATTCATGTCTGCAGGAATTGGATTAGCTAAAGAAGAAAAGAAACAAGGGCATATTAAATATTCAAGAAATTCAAGGATTTTGAAAATGTGGATATGGAGCAATAAGAATGCAAAGAAAAAGTCAATTTCCCAGAAAATAGCTAAAAATATTCATACATCCTCAAGGAAAGTTATAAAAGATTTTTGTTATTATAGAAATCTAATAGACAGTGATTTTATTAAAAAACTTGAGCTAAATGAAGATGAAATTGAATGGTTACATAAGCATTAGTTTGTTTCTTTTACTAGTTCTAACTGGATGTTCTAATGATTTAACTGGAGAGGTTGTTTATGATTCTGAAGAAGCTTTAATTGTTGATGTGATAGATGGGGATACTGTTGAGACTTCTGATGGTGTGAGAATCAGGCTTTTAGGGGTTAATACACCTGAGGTAAATGAAGATTATTATCCTGTGGCTAAAGATGCTTTAAAAAAATTAGTGCTGAATAAAACAGTAATACTTGTTGAAGATGTCCAGGATAAGGACAAGTATGGCAGAGACTTAAGATATATGTATATTGGCGATATTTTTGTTAATTCTTATCTAATTGAAAATGGATATGCTAAAACTTTGTCTATTGAGCCTAATACCAGATTTTCTGAAGAATTTGCCTTGGCTGAGAGAGAAGCGATTGATAAAGGAATTGGGGTGTGGGGAATAGAGCAGAGAAATGCCTGTGTTGTAATGGGTTGTGAAGAAGGGACAAAATATATTGTGAGTAAGAATTCTAAGGTATACCATGACTGTTCCTGCAGTAAAACCTCAAGGTCAAGGATTAAAGAAGTTGTGTGCTTTGCTAGTTTAGGGGATATACCTAAAGGCTATAGAGAATCTAAGTTATGCTGAATTTTAGGAAAAGTTTTATAAATCCCTGTTAAATCCTTTTCCATAATGAATAAAATATCAGAGATAAAACCAAGAGAAGGGAAACTAGAAATTTCTGGAAAAATAATTTCTAAGGAAGAACCGAGAACTTTTGAGAAATTCGGACAGGCAGGAAGAGTCTGCAATGCAGAGATAGAAGATGATTCTGGAAAGATAAAATTGACTTTATGGAATGATGAAATAGATAAAGTAAAAGAAGGAGATACTGTAAAGATAACTAATGGGTATTGCAATGAATTCCAGGGCGAGAAGCAATTAACAGCTGGAAGATTTGGAAAATTAGAAGTTGTTAATGGAAGTTCTGAAGAAACTGTAGGGAAGAAAGGTAGTAATAAGAAAGAATAATTCTATAATCTAAATTTTTAAATAAAACCTCTGAATCTTTTTGTTATATGAGAAGAGAAAGGACTCTTACTTCTGAAAGCGTAACTGAAGGCCATCCAGATAAAGTTTGTGATCAGATTTCTGATTCTGTTTTAGATGAATGTTTGAGACAAGACCCTAACTCTAGAGTTGCTTGTGAGTCTATGGTTAAAGCTAGAAGAAACTTGTTCGGTACATTAATGCCTAGAGTTTATCTTATGGGAGAAATAACTACTGGGGCGAGTTTAGATTTTAAAAATATTGTAAGAAGGACTCTAGAAGAAATAAGATATGATGGGGATTGGACTGGGTTTAATTCTAGTAGTTTTAAACTTCATGTAAACATAACAAGACAAAGCCCAGATATTGCAATCGGTGTGGACCCTAGAGGAGAAAAAGACCAAGGGGCGGGAGATCAGGGTTTGATGTATGGGTATGCTGATAATGAAACAGATGTTTTAATGCCTTGGTCTATAAAACTAGCACATGGTCTAGTAGCAAGACTGAGTTACCTTAGAAAACATAGGAACTTGGATTTTTTAGGACCGGATGGAAAGTCGCAAGTTACAATAGGATATCGGGACAATGGAGCACCTTATGTAAAAAAAGTTACTATTGCTGCCCAACATGCAGACAGAGATCTTCCTGGATTTAGGGACTGGATTTTGGAAGAGGTAGTTGAATATACAATTCCACAAAATCTTTTAGAAAATCATTTAAGAGATGTTACAATTGTTAATGGCACTGGAAAGTTTGTTGTTGGAGGACCTGAAGGAGATTCTGGGTTAACGGGGAGAAAAATAATAGTTGACACTTATGGGGGGGTAGCCAGACATGGGGGAGGAGCTTTTTCAGGAAAAGACCCTAGCAAGGTGGATAGAAGTGCTGCTTACTTTGCTCGTTATATTGCTAAGAATATAGTTGCTGCTGGTTTAGCTGAAAGATGTGAAGTTAGATTTGCATTTACTATAGGATCTTCTCAACCTGATGATTTTGCTGTAGAAACTTTTGGTACATCTCCTGTGGATGAGAGGCAGATAGAAAAAGTTGTAAGAGACATGTTTAATTTTAGACCTTCTTCCATAATAGATACATTAGAATTGAGAAGACCAATATATTCACTTACTGCAGCTTATGGTCATTTTGGCAGAGAACCAGAATATGGGTCTTTCCCATGGGAAAAAACAGATAGAGCAAGTGATTTAAGACGCGCCCTTGCTTAGAATGATAAAACTTTTAAATTTTTAATTCTTTTAATTTCTTTACTCTTTCTGAAATAGGTGGATGAGTCATGAATAATCCGCCAAAAGCTCTGCCAGCGCCCCTAAATGGGTTTACTATGAAAAGATTATTAGTTGGATTATTTCCTAATAGCATTGGGTTGTTTTTGCCATAGTTTTCTAATTTCTCTAAGGCTCTGGCTAAAGGTTCTCCATTTTTGATTAATTTTGCTCCTGTTTCATCTGCTATGTATTCTCTAGATCTTGAAATTGCAAGTTGAATCAACATTGCTGCTATTGGAGCTAAGATTGCTAAGAATAAAAGTCCTATGATGTTTCCTCCTCTCTCGTTGTCATCTCTTCCCGAGCCACCAAACAGGGCTGCAAATTGTGCCATATGTGCTACATAAGTTATTACTGTGGCAATAGTGGCGGCTATTGTTGAGATTAACATGTCTCTATTTTTATCATGTGCAATTTCATGTGCTGTTACCCCCTTTAGTTCCTCATTACTTAACAATTTTAAGATTCCTTGGGTATACCCGAGAACGGCTTTCTTTGGATTTGGACCAGTGCAAAATGCATTGGGATTTTCTGAAGGTATAATGTATATTTTCGGTTTAGGAACTTTAGCTTCTTTAGCAACTTCCTCTACTATTTCATGTAGTTTAGGATACTGAGACTTTGGAGCCTCTTTTGCTCTGTACATTGCCAGAACTATTTTATGTGAAAATAAGTAAGAACCAACATTCATAATTACAGCTATTATTAATGCTACGGTTAAGCCAGCTGCTCCCCCAAGAATATTACCTATTAACAATAATAACCCGGATAGGGCTGCAAGCAAGATTACTGTTTTGAATTGATTAAACATGGTAAAATAGAGATGATATGGATTTAAAAATTTAATGAAAACAAAAAAGTTTATATCAAGCTAAGATTTGGGATTGTTATGGCTCAGGATATTGTTATTGGAAGGAATAAAAAAGAGAAAGAAGAGTTAGGAAACAGGGGTCTTATCTATCTAGGAAAGAGCTATGTAAAGATGGAGAATGAGGTTTCTTTAAGCAATAATGTTTATCTTGATGTTAATAAAAGCCATGTTATCCTTATTGCTGGTAAAAGGGGATCTGGAAAAAGCTACTCAATTTCCGTTATAGCAGAAGAAATGTCTAAACTTGATGAAGAAACTAGAAATAGAATCTCAGTTATAATCATTGATACTATGGGCATATTCTGGAGCATGAAATATCCGAATGAAAAGCAGAAAGATGAAGTCAGAGAATGGGGAATGGAAGAAAGGGGATTTGATGTAAAAGTATTTGTTCCAAGAGGGAAATTTAAAGAATACCAAGAAAGAGGCATAGCTGTCGATTATTCTTTTTCATTCAGGCCAGGAGATTTAAGAGCAGAGGACTGGTGCAATGTGTTTAATGTTGATATAACCAGCCAAATCGGAGTTTTGATTGAAAGAGCTATTGGAAGCTTAGAAGGAAATTATACTATTGAGGATATTCTTAAATTTATTGAACAAGATGACAAAACAGACCGTCATACAAAATATGCTTTAATCAATAGATTTGAGGCTGCTAAAACCCTTGGGATTTTTGATGAAGAAGGAATAAACCTTAAAGATTTTATAATACCTGGAAAATCTGTCATTTTAGATGTGAGCTGCTATGAAGACTGGAATGTTAAGAACTTAGTTGTTGGGTTATTGGGAAAGAAGTTGTTATCAGAAAGAGTTGATGAAAGAAAAAAAGAGGAAATTGAAGATATAACTAACAGTGGAAGTTTGTACAATGAAGAGAAAAAACAGTCTCCTTTAATTTGGTTAATGATTGATGAAGCTCAGGAGTTTTTACCCAGAACAGAAAAGACTGCAGCATCTGATGCATTAACAAGATTGTTAAAAGAAGGGAGGCAGCCAGGAATCAGTATGATATTAGCAACGCAACAGCCTGGAGAGATACATAAAGATGTTATGACCCAATCAGATATAGTTATAAGCCATAGGGTAACTGCCCAGTTTGATATAGAAGCATTAAATTCTATAATGCAAACTTATTTAGCTGATGATTTATTAACTTACATCAATGATCTTCCAAGCTCGAAAGGAAGCGCTATAATTTTAGATGATAATAATGAAAGGATATTTTCTGTTAAAGTAAGACCTAAAATGAGTTGGCACGGAGGAGATACACCTTCTGCTGTGAAAGTAAAGAAGAAATTATTTGAAGAATGATAAAAAAAGACAAAGCTACTATAAGAGCTAAGAGAGAAGGATACAAAGCAAGAAGCGTCTATAAGTTATTTGCTATAAACAATAAATATAGGGTGATTAAACAAGGGGATAGGGTTCTTGATTTAGGTTGCTGGCCTGGAAGCTGGCTGCAAGCTTGTTTAAAATTTAAAGCTGATGCTGTTGGGATTGATTTAAAAGAGACTGAAATTAAAAATACTGAAACAATAAAAGCAGATGTTATGAAGGATAGAATATTTGACAAGATTAATGGCAGATTTGATGCTGTAATAAGCGATATGGCACCAAATACTTCTGGAAGACAGGATGTTGATAACTATAAATCTGCAATGCTGAGCGAAAGAGCTTTTAATATATCTGAGAAAGTTCTTAAAGAAAAAGGAAATTTGCTGGTTAAAACTTTTCAAAGCGGCTATTCTGATGAAATTTTAAATAAGATAAAGAAAAAATTTTCTTTTGTAAAAATCTATAAACCAGAAGCTTCGAAGAAAAGAAGCAAGGAAATGTATATTGTTGCTCTTGGTTATAAGGGCTGAAAGTCTATACATACCCTATAAGTTCTAGGGGAGTAATTTCCACATTTTACCTTGCTTAAAATTTTTATTCTTTTACAATGTTTTTTTATTTTTTTAATAGATGAATCTGGGAAATCCTCTTCTTTTGAGAAGTCATAAAAATGGATTATTCCTTTTTGTTTTAAATATTTTAAAGCTAAAGATAAATAAGATTCTGAATCTGTTGGCAATGGCATTATTATCCTGTTAAATTTCTTTTTTAATTTTGGCAGAATTGTTTTTACATCTCCTTTAAAGGATTTTAAATTGTCTATTTTATTTAGTTTAATGTTTTCTAAAGCGTATTTATGCGCTATAGGATTTAATTCAATTGCATAAACTTCTTTTGCTTTCTTCGCTGCTAAAATTGAGAAAGGGCCTATACCTGAGAACATGACTAAAACTGATTCATCTGGTTTTATTTTTGAGGCTATTCTTAATCTTTCACTTCCTGTTCTTGGAGAGAAATAAGCTTTTTCTATGTCTAATTTGAATTTTAAATTATTTTCTTTATGGATTGTCTCTTTTGTTTTTTTTCCTGCTATTATTCTTATTTTTTGCAGTCTGTATTTTCCTGAGAATTTTTTATTTTTAACTGCTACTGTTTTTATTTTTTTATTTAGTTTAATTAATTTGTTTCCAATTATTTTTTCATATTTTTTTAATTCTTTAGGAAATTCATTGAATATTGCTATCTCTCCAATCTGGTCAAATGAAGTAGGAACTAGGTTAATCAAATTCTTTGGAAGTTTTAATGAGTTTTTAAATGAAGGCATATATTGTTAGAATGAGTAAGATTTATATATTCTTTATTGTTTATAACTCTTAATGAAAAAGAGGAGTAGGACAAGAAATAGAAGAGTTAGTTTTTTAAGGATAAATCCTAATCTTAGAGATAGTGTTTCTAGGCTAAGTTCTAGAGGAAGAGAAGTTTATGATACTTTAAAAGAAAGAGTTTTCACAAGGGAGGTTACTTTTATTTTACTGGTTTTATTTGGAGGAATGATTTTCTTTGATGCTGTTGGTTATGATTATACTGGAATGGTTGTTAGTAATTTAGGGCCTGAGGCTATTACTGGTGCACAGGCAGGAATACCTGATAGTGCAATTAGTAATATTGGTGGAACTATGAGCAGTATCTTTAAACTGATATTTGATGGATTTTTGGGTCCTGCTTTGGGGATTTTTGGTGATAATCAAGCTGTTGCAACTAAATTAACTCTTTTTGTTATAGTATTTGTGTTTATTCTTCCTGTATGTAAGAAAATTTTCAAAATAGAAAAAGGTGCAAAAACTGTAAATTCAGCATCAATTGTTGCTGCCTTAATTTCTCTTCTTGGAATTGGACTTTTACCTGGTGAGTTTGTAAATAGACTGTCTGAGACCGTTCCGATTATTTTGGTTGTAGGGTTTTTAGCTGGTGTGCTTTATGGTTTGTTTAAATGGAAAACAGAAGAAAAAATTGCCTCATTTATAAAAGGTCTTGTGTCTTTATCTGCATTAATGTTCCTTACTTATATTCTTGGAGCATTTGAGGGGTCCAACCTTGATGGTAATCTTTCAGGGGCTATATGGGTTGTTGCTGGTTTTGGTTACTTAATTTTAGCATGGCTATTTTTAGAAGGAGTCTTTATCAAACCTTTTGGTGGAGAATCTAAAAGTGCTAGTGACGTTGCGGGAGAATATGTTGAGAGAAGAAGAGATATAAAAGAGGGTAGAGGGGTATTAGCTAGAGGCAAAGAAGAGCGTATTGATATGGATTTAAAAAGAAAGGCTCCTAAAATAATTAGAAATGCAGAAAAACTAGTTTATACCTTTTTGAGAAGTAATGTAGGAACTGACATTGGAAATGAGAAGAAGACTAAGGCAATTTCAGCAGCAGTTGATGAGATTATTATTTTATTGAGGAATAATCCAGATCCGCAAATCACTGTTCAAATTGACGAGATGGAAGCGAGATTAACAGATTTTCAAGCAATTTGTAGTGCCGTGAGGGTAAGACCTCCTGTTAATGCAGCACAGATAGGCAATGTTACTCGTTACTTGAATGCAATTAGAGTTAATTTAAATACACTTTATACTATTATTAGGACTTAGTAAATGTCATTCTTAAATAAAATATTCCATAGAAACAGGGATAATCCTGAGGGCTTACAGGAAGATAAATTTGATTTTGGAGAAGAGCATAGGGATGATGAGCAGGAAGAAGAGTTTAATACTTCTGATTTAAGCATACATCAACCAATAGGAAGCCATATTCCTCAGCAGAATTTTTCTAACCAAGGAAATGAGCTTTTGATGAGCAGATTAGAAACAATTAATGCTAAACTAGATAGCATTATACACAGACTTGAGAAATTAGAAAGAATTGCTGAAAGAGAAAGCGGAAGTGATAAATGGTAGTTAATTTTTTCTTATGTATGTTCTAAATTCTTTGCTTAGCTCCTCTAATTTTGTTATATCTCCGAAGGTTATTGTGCCCGACACTGCATCAGAAATATCATGCATTATCCTACATATTGTCTCATCTTTGCGGTACATCATTCTTATGAGGTTTGCTATTTGATTGAGTTTTCTTGCGGAATCCTGTGAAAAATCCTGAGCCCTTATTGTTAAAATTGCCTTCCCAATTAAATCTGCAAATTTGTACAACCTTTTTTTCTCTTTAAGAGAGAATTCATACCTTTCACGTACTGCTTTAAACTCATCTATTAAACTTCTTATCAATTTAATCTCCTATCAAGTCAGCTGCACTTGCTCCTACAATTGCCGGAAGCGATAATACACCGACTTGCCTGTATAATTCTTCAATAGTATTATACTGGTTAAATAATGTAAGAACGAGAGAGATTGTTATTAATGACACTATATAGATTACTGTAACTCTTAAAGGTAGGAACTTTAACACTCTTATCTGCTTTACTTTCCTAAAGCCTGTTGCATAAAGAAATATTGCTCCTATGAAAAATGATACGATGTACATGAAACTTATCCTCGTTAAAGATAATATTTCTGCTAAATGTACTCCTTCAACAAAAACAAAGTGAGATATTACTCCTACAAAAGCACCTATGACTCCTTTTGCAATATCTTTTTGAGTTATTTTCCTGATTGGGTGGTCTCCTATTTCTTTTATTAAATTTTCTTCTAATTCTTCTAATTCCTTTATTTGTTTCTTTTCTAAATTTTCTATTTTTTCTGAGTCTTCTTCCTGGTCTTCTGACTGATCTGATTCTATTCTTATTAACTTGTCTAATTTCTTGTTTATCTGATCCAGCTTAGAACTCTTACTACCTCTCTTTTTTGGCATGAATTAAAGTAGAATATTTCTTTAATAAAGATTTCTATATGTAAGACGAAACTAAGGGTTCTATTAAATTCCATATTTCAGGAGAGAAATAGACTAATAAAACTACTATAAAAGAATGAGTCCATGTTTCTTTTAGCCCTTTTGAAGAGCCAACTGTACTTTTTACTACAGCTGAAGCAGAATGGATTTTAATTAATGTTGCCAGGCCAATTACTCCCCTAAACACCCATTGATTTTCCACATATTTTATATTCTGTAGAAAAGAAAGATTTGCGTAAGCAAATTCTACATTCATTACTGCAAATGTTGCTGCTATAGCCCATATTGCTGCATGTAAACCATGAGTAAACCAATGACTGCCCTGAAAATTTTCATCTTTATGGATTAATATTAATTCATATAAGCCTATTATCGCTCCGAGAATTATTGCTGGTAAGATGATTAATTCGGCCATGGAATAGAGTAGATAAAAGTATTATTTAAATGTTGTTAAAAAAAATTAAAAGCCTGATAGTCCTGTGTCTATTAGTGGTCTATCGTAAGGTATTATTACCACATCTGGAGCGAGACATTTTGTCACATCCTTACCATAAACTCCTACTGCTAAAAGGGGCTGAACTGAATTTACTCGGATTCGACTATCTCCGGTTGAAGTTGCCTGAGCATTTATCTGAATACACCCAAGAACTGTAAGACATGTGTTTGATACCCCGTTTAAAGTTCCATATGCAAAGGTACCTATAGGTGGGTCGCAGTTGTTATTAAGATTTGATCGCAACGTTACAGTTGAGGTATCTTGATTGCTAGGAGAAACAAGTTTATATCTTATTCCTTGACTGTCTGAAGTCCTCGTGTTTGAAATTCCTCCAACAGTAGTTTGGCAACCAGCAAGGAATAAGATTGGAACAATGAACAAAGAAAAAATTACTAAATCCTTTTTTCGCATAAGCTTATTCATTTCCACGCACCGGGGTTGATCCAGTTCTACAACTTCCATCATATTGACAACCAGTCGTTATCATAACCTCACTTTCTTTGTATGAATTTCTGGCTCCTTGACAGAACTGATCATCTGCTTTCTTAATTACTGGTTTATATGAGTCTGTAGAAGTTTTTGTTATTCCATCTGATTGAATAATGGATGTAGTTAAACAGCTTACTACTTTGTAACAATTGTCGTTTATTTGTAAAGAAGCACTCTCACTTAGTAGGACTGCCTCTCCTCTGGTTGGTCCTTCAGGGCAACTGGATAATTGGCTTGTAATATCTGTTCTGTAATTCCCCCCAACGGTGTCCTTACATCCAGTAATGAATAAAATAGAAATAAGGAATAAAGAAAAAATGATTAAACCTCTTTTTTCCATAATTTTAAAGTAACTTTAAAGTATTTAAACATTTAGTTTTTTATGAGGTCGCAACTTACACTTGACCAGTAATGCATACCTTCTACATCTCTGTTACATAATAAACATTCTGAATTCTTTTCTATTACTGTGTTTCTTGGGCACTTCTTCATACTGTTATCTTTTACTAGACAGCCAGAAACTGTATTTTCTGAAGATTCTACTATGTAACAATTTTCTGAACCTTTAATTAGAATCTGTATATCCTGATTTTCTCCTACAACACTTAAACATCCTGTAATTATTAAAGAAGAGAGTAATAATATAAAGAATAACGCCTCATTTTTCATACAAGTATATAGTTTTGAGTTTATTTAAAATTTGTTATTTATCTTAGAAATAATGCTTTATTCTCTGCCTATATGATAAGTATAACCAGCTATCATCATGTACTTCAAAGTTATTGCTAACAAACTGATGAGGGCAGCATATTCTACCCCAAAGTAAGGCAATGCTGCTGTCCCAGTCATTGGAGCAGGTAGGGCTTGCATTCCTACATAAATAGCTACTTCCTTTGCTCCTGCATTTCTTATTGTTCTAAGAAGCCTATCATTTTCCTTTTTTTGAAAGGCTTGCACTGTTTTTATTTCCGTATTATACTCGGATACGAAATGGTTTAAAACTAACTGAGTATCTTGGTTATTTCTTATTATTGATTCTAGAGTTATTAAAACTCTCATTTGCTGTACGAAATGCCCTTCAACTCTTTCAAATTCTTTGTTTATTCTTGTTAAATAACCATTAACAAACTTTTTAATCTGCCTTGTAATAAGCACAGATTTATAACTTGTATTTGTTTTTCGTCTTCTAAATATGTTCCAAGTATGAGATATAATGCCTGTACTCTCTAGGGTTTCTTCTAATTCTTCATTGAACTCTTCTAAATTCCTTGCTCCTTTTTTTATAATATCTAAGAACCCGAATTCTTTCCTATAAACCCCTAAGAGATTATTTACATTTTGTAAAGTTGGATTTTCTATTAGAAGGTTCACATAAGCATTTCTTTTTTTGTCTAATTTCGCTTTTATTTCTACTGCTTGTTGTATTTTTCTTCTTGTAAACTCTAAGTTTCTATAATACTCTTCTGCCCTTTCTTTTGTTAGTTCCATTTATCTAAACTAGACTGCTCCTGCTCTTTTTTAATATTTAATAACTTATTTAAATTATTTTCAACTCTTTCCTGGTTAAATTCATGTTTATCTACTAAAATTTTCATTATTTGTTCCTGATCTACTTTAGACCATTTTAACTGGTAGTTTTTCATTATTGGCATTGATTTGAAAACTGCATAGATTTTTTTCCAGTCAAATTCAGCTTTTGATTCTTTAAATAATTCGTCAAAACTTTTGTATTGCTTTATTAATTTTAAAGCTGTTTTAGGGCCTATGCCTTTAACACCACCGGGATTGTAATCTGTTCCTATTAAAATTGAGAGAGCTATGAACTGATCCTGAGTTATATCTAAGGATTTTAAAACATCTTTTAGCTCTATAACCTCTGGATGAACAGAGATATAAATCCCGGAAGGCAAACGCCTTCTAGAGGATAGAGTTAAGTTCCTTATAATCCTTGGGGCGTTGTAAATAAAAGAGTCATAATCTGAACTGCCAACATAATCTACATCTCCTTTCTCGCACATAAAAGAGCATTGAGCTTCTGCTTCTGAAGGCGCCTGGATTACAGGGATACCATATGCCTGGATTAATTCCTTTGCTTCCTGAGACATTTCTCTTGTTAATCTTGAGGTTTGTTTAGAATACCTCAACATTAGCTCTGTGTCCTTTTCTTTTTTAGCCTGTTTCAGTCTTTTTTCAGCTACTTTTTTTCTTGATTCTCTTTGCTCAGTTTCATATACTTTTAATGCTGGAGGCTTTCCATCAAAAATAAAACATACTTTTAATCCTTTTTCTATTAAATTTGGTATTCTTGTGGATATTCCCATTAAATGAGAAGTTATGTTATTGTTTGAGTCTTTTAGAGGTGTTCCATCTGGCTGCCTTATTGAAGATAAAAACTGGTATAAGGTTTGAGAGGCATCTATTGCTATTTTCTTATTTTTTAGAGATTCCAGATTTATCTCCTTTTTTTGTATTATTTCCCCCAGATTAACTCCCATAAAAAGATTATAGTGATAGTTTATAAAAAACTTTTTATATAGCTTATATTTCTTGTATTAAAAAGAGGATGATAAAAAAAACATTTCTTAATCATAAAGGTGGGCTGTATTTTTACAGGGTGCATCAAACTAAGACGGATAAGTTATGCGCTAACGGGCTGTCGGGGTTAAGGGATTTCATGGATGACATGTTTTTCAGGTGTCCTGATGAGTATTTTCATAAAGGCCCCAGAAGCTCTAATTTGAAAATATCTCTGAATAACTTAGATTTAAGACAGATAAGCGGGCATGAGATAAGCAACCTTGCTTCTCTTGGTTTGAAACATAACAAGGATAAGTTTAGGGATAATCATTCTAAAGTTCAGGTTTTTATGCTTGAAAATGATGATAAGACCATTGCTATGGAAGTTCCAGTGTGGCTGAATGATAAAGAATTTGAAAACTTTTTGAGAACATTTAGAAGTGATGAACCTTTAACTGGGCATATTGATATTTTAAGAGTTGAGGATGATAAAATATGGATTTGGGATTATAAACCAAAATCTCTTGAAGAGAAATTTGCCTCCACTCAAATTTATTTTTACTGCTTAATGCTGAGCAATAGAACTGGAATTCCCTTAGAAAAGTTTAGATGTGGGTATTTTGATGATAGAACTGCTTTTGTTTTTGATCCTAATTCTGTTAGTTTAGACGTAAGAAACCTTAATGATTTTTAGAAATTGAAAATAATTTGTGGTTAAATATCTATAGTATACCTGATACCCAAATTTTTAAAATAATCAAAGATGAAATAATTGATTTTATTCCTTTAATAGAGGATCATTGCACCATCTTGCATTGCTTCTTCCTGTGTTATCGATGGAACTGAACCTTTGCTAGTTTGAGCACAAGGAATTTCAGTGTTTGCATACACAAGTACAGGAAGTTCTCTAGTGAATGCTCTTGTTGTTGGAACTGGATCGCTTTGGTAAGATACTACTTTTAGATCCGAACTAAGTACAGTTACATCGACACATCCTTTTACTTGATAACATGTGTAATCCATGTAGATATAATCAGCTCTATAAACACCTTCTGGACACCGCGTTAATGTTATTTGTACTGATGACGAACCAAACTTTGTTGATGTATAGGTGCTATCTGTTGCGGAATAAGGTGATGAGCTTGTTTTTCTAAAACCACCTACAGTATCCTGGCAACCAGCAATAAGTAAAACAGAAATAATTAATAAAGAAAAGATTACTAATTTTTTCATGATTTTTTAAAGATTAGAGTATATTTAAATGCTTACTTTTTAAAGTCAAATAAAAATAGTATACCAACGCCTTATAATCTATAGTGATAGCACATCCTTAAGTCCCCTAAAATCATTATCCAGTGTAACTAGTGTAGCATTATTGGTTAAAGAAGTGGTATAAATTAATGAATCGATAGCTGATAACCTGAGAGCTATAGAAATTTCAGCAGCTTTTTCGCCGATTTTAGTATCCATAGGAATTACTAGGCTTCTTTTTTTAATAATTTCTAGTGATTTCTGAATCAATGATTGCTCTTTTTTATCTTTTAGAAGCTTTAACTTCACTTCAAATAGGGAAAGAGAAGATGTAAGTAACATGTCATCAGATTCCATAACGTCTCTTATTCTTGTATTTTCAGCATAAAAATAAGATAACCATGCAGAGGAATCAATTAGTTTAGAATCTGTCATTTTTGTCTCTTAAGCCCTTCAAAATCCAACTCTTCGATTTCTTTCCCAAAAAACCATAGGCAGATTCTTTTTTTGCTCTTGCTATAATAATGTTTTTTATAGTCTCATCGTAAGAGGAAGACTTTGTTTCGCCCTTAATTTTCTTTAGAAGCTCTAAGGTTCTTTCTTGAATTTGTATCGTTGTTGGCATATAATTATATAATTATATGCTATATATAAACTTTTGGGCTGTTGAATTATTTTTTAAAGTCAAATAAAGAATGTTGCGTTGTCGACCTTAACAAATCATCAAAAGAAACATTGTAAAAACATAAAACAGAATCTGCAATTGGTTTAATCTGTTTATTTATATAATGATCATAGTCTATTTTGTGTTTTTGATTTTGAATTGGTTCTGGACCATCTGTGGTTATGACATATTCTATAATATTAGAAGTTATTTTTTTTAGTTTCTTTGCTGCCTGAACATGCTGAGGATTAATTTTAGTATACTCTTTCAGATCTTTACTTATGGCCTTCCTATAAATTAGCAAGTCATCATACATTCCATCTTTTAGCTCTTTTACAAACTTCTTTACATATTCAGAAACTTCCTCTTTGTGAAATATTCTGTTAAGTAATTCTAGCTGGAATTTTTTAGAAGCTTCAGTCCAGTCTCTTCTTGCAGACTCCAAACCAACAAAGTCAATCTTTTCTTTTCCATCTTGTTTTAACAACCCCGCATAACGCTTTTTTGCTCCTTCTTCTCCTCCACGAATTTTTGGCATTAAGAATTTAATATAGTTTTTTTCAAAGTCTAATTCTAATTTTGATTCCCTGCTATATTCTTCTTTTATGTGTTTTTTATAGAAGTTATTTATTTGACCCTCAATTGTCTTTCCTAGTTTTTCTGCTTCGCTTGAAGAAGTTAAATTGGCACTTACAAATATGCTGTCCGTATCGGAATAAATGACTTCTACATTTTTATAGTCTTCTTCTATTTTCTTTGCAGTTGATTTAATTAAAGACTGGCCAAAATGGGTTATTGCATTTGCTATTTTCATATTAAAGAATCTAGAAGCGGGAGATGCTAAAGATCCAAACATTGACTGACCGCAGAAATTTAACTTATAATCTCTTCCCGCAAGAATTGTATGGTGTGGTTGGACTTCTATACAAAAAACTTTGCCTGTGAATTTTTCCAGATTCATATTTCTTTGGGGATGGAGATATGGTCTTATCCCTCTGTTTTTGTTTATTCTCACTCTGTACATAGTGTATTCTTTTCCATTGTACCTTCCCTTCTCAATAAAAATTGTACTATACCAACCAAGATGGCGGACTAATCTCATGAAATCTTCTGCTAATTTCCTGGATTTTGTAGAATATCTTCTTCCATTCCTATCTCCATCTCCTTCCATCATAGATTTGAATAGATGTACTAATAGATTTGGGTCTAGATTGTAAACCCATAAGGGTATTCTTTTTGAGTTAGTACCCTTACCTATTTCTTTTTCCAGTACTTCAGAAAGAATATGATTGCTTATACTTATTCCACTTTTTTGGGAGCAGTATTTAAAATTCATTCTTTCAAATAATTTTTTTATTTCTTTCCGGTTAGGTTCTATTTTCTGGCTTATTGTCATAATCTTTGTTATACCCCTCCACGAAACCTTTCCGGGATATCTCTTTTCCTTAGAAGTATAAATACATCCTTCCGAGATATACCAACCTAGGAGGCTTAACCAATCTTTTATCTTGTATATCTTATTTATAGAACTGTGTTTGGGACCTTTTTGGAGTTTTTTCCCTTTTATCCCATATTTTATTTTATGTTTTTTGCAGAGTTCCTCCAAACTTATTTCTTCTATGATGTGGCCTTTAATTTTTGAATGGAGAGGTAGCCAATATTCTTTTTTGCGATCGTATAACTCTTGGGCAGTCTTCCACATATAACTTCCATTTTTTTCTGTACTAACCAAAAAACGATGATTGGGGGTAACTAGATAATCTACAACTGTGCTTTTCATCCTTATCATATCTCCCTTATAATTATAGGAGAACACTTTTGTAGTGGCCTGTAATCCTATGGAATTATTAGCCGGATTTATAGAATAAACCCTATCCCCTAGTTTTACCTCTTTAATATTTCTTATTCCGTGCTCTGTTAAGATTTCTGTATCTTGTGAGAAACAGTTCATTGTTATTTTTATTGCCTGGGAAGCTAATTCCTTCTTTTGCTGTTTTGCTTTAGCTCTTTCTTTGAATAATCTTTCCAGAATTTTAGGAATTATCCCATCTTCATTTTTGAAATAAGCTTTATTTGGGGATTCTATACAGTTTTTTTCTTTTTTCTCTCTGAAAGAGTAAGGATCAATATTGAAAGTCATCATGACAGAGGGATATAGAGATTTAAAATCGAAAACTAAAATGTTATCATATATTCCTGGTTTAGAAGACATTACGTATCCACCAGTTATGCTTTTTTCTTTTACTGAGAATTTTCCAGTGGGGATTACTAACTTTCTTCTTATTGTTTCTCTGATGTATAAAGAATCTAGAGATGCAATTGAAGCATTTACTCTGTCTATTGGCATGCCTGTTAGCATTGATCTTTGTATGACTAAGTCGATTAATTCAGTTTTTTCTAATATCATGTATACTAATTCTGCATCTTGCAAATTATATTTTGCCAGAGATTTTTTATCTTCCTTAAACTGTCTTTCTATTTCTTCAACCTTGTTATCTTTTGAGATTAATTTCTTTTTACCTAGAATTTCACCTGCTATGGTATCTAACCTGTAATTTTCAAATTTCATAGCTCTCACAGAAGGAGCATCTTTTAAGTAAGGGTCACGAATTAAGTTCAAAGCATCTAAAGCTTGCCTTCCAACTATTGTTGCTTTGCTCGTTTTAAAGAAATCATTTTCAATTGATAATTTGCTTAGATCATCAGATCTTCCAAGAGAAAATTTTATTTTGTTTTTATCAAACAGGTTTTTTAATACTAATAAATCAAAGTCGATTAAGTTCCATCCGGTAATTATATCCGGGTCTTCTTTTCTTATTAATCCTTTAAAACTTTCAAGAAGCTCTTTTTCTGAGCTGTAATTTTCTGCACCTTGTACTTTATCTTTTGAGATTATTAATACTTTTTTTATATTTTTACTGTACAATGCTATTGAATATAATCTGTTTTGATCTTGAGAAGTTTCTATATCTAAAGAAAGTATGCTTAATTTTGGTGAAAAAGAATCAGATGTTATTTTTGGCTCTCTGTAAACTCGGTCAACATAATCCCCTTTTTCATAGGTTCCTTCTATGTTTACTGTGCCTTTCAGGTCATTATCAAATAAAAATCTATAAGCAAATCTTATGTCTGCTTCATAGCATTCAATTTTTTTCTTTGAGAATTTATCTCTTAACTTCGGCACATCTGCAGGATTGTTCAAAACTATCTTTGAAACTTTTTTACCCTTGAAATTTGTAAAGTTTGTCTCTTCAAAGTCAAATTTTTCTAGTTTTTTGGCTTTTGCTAATTTGGAAGATTCTATGAAAAAGTAAGGTTTTTGGCGGGTTATAGTTAAGAAGGATTCACCATTCTCCAACCTTCCATAAATCTGCACATAAGCCTTATTATTTTCTACATTATAGGTGGGATAAAGAATAAATCCTTTCATATAATTAAACCACATATATTTTTATATAAATCTATTGAATAAGCTTACTATGGAAAATAATAAAGACTGGATAAAGGCAGGAAAAATAGCTGCTGAAGCATTAGATTATGCCTGTAGTTTAGTAAAACCTGGGGCTTCTTTGTTAGAAGTTACAAATAAAACAGAAAGTAAAATAGAAAAATTAGGCGGGAAATGTGCTTTTCCAGTCCAGTTTTCAATAAATGATTTAGCTGCGCATTATACTGCTTCTTTTGATGATAAAACCAAGTTTAAGAAAGGAGATTTAGTTAAGGCAGATGTTGGAGTGCAGGTAAACGGAGCTATAGGGGATAATGCAAGAACTGTTGACTTAGGTAATAATAAAAAATTAGTTGAATCAAGCTTAGCTGCGTTAAATGAAGCTGTAAAAATTATAAAAGAAGGAACTAAACTGCATGAAATTGGAAGCGTTATTGGGAAAACAATTAGTTCTAAAGGATTTAAGCCAATAAAAAACTTATCAGGGCATCTAATTGAAAGATATGCAGAGCATGCTGGTTTTAATGTTCCCAATTATAACAATAAAGATACAACTGCTTTAGAAGAAGGAATGGTTATTGCAATAGAGCCATTTGCAACTGATGGATCTGGGATGATTAAGGAAGGAAAAAAGTCAGGAATATATGCAATTGTTAATGATAAAAATGTCAGAGATAATATCAGCAGAGAAATTTTGGGATTTATTAAAGAAGAATATTCAACACTTCCTTTTTGCAAGAGACAATTGCTGAAACAATTTTCTGAATTCAAAGTTAGTTTTGCCATTAAAACTTTAATAATAAATGGAATAATTAGGGAGTATGATCAGTTGCCTGAGGTTGGAAAGGGTTTGGTTAGCCAGGCAGAGTATACTGTAATGGTTGAGAAGGAAGGATGTAAGATTTTAACACAATGTTAAAAAAAATTAAGGAAGATTTAGAAAAAGCTGCTAATCCTGAAAAAGTTAATATTTATCAGAGATTTTTTAAAACTGGGAAGGGGGAATATGGCGAGGGAGATATCTTTATCGGGTTGACTGTCCCAAAACAAAGAGAAATAGCTAAAAAATATGTTAGTTTAGACTTAAATGATGTAAAGGATTTGCTTTCTAACAAAGTACATGAATACAGACTAACTGGTTTTCTTATCCTTGTGTATAAATTTGAGAAAGCTGATGAGAAAGAAAAGAAGAATATTGTAGAGTTTTACCTGAAAAATATTAAATCTGCCAATAACTGGGATCTTATTGATTGTGTTGCTGATAAAATTCTGGGAAACTATCTGATTGATAAAGATAAGGAAATTTTGTATGAGCTTGCTAAAACTGACAATTTATGGAAAAAAAGAATAGCTATTATCTCAACTTTCGGATTTATTAAAAATAACCAATTTGAAGATACCTTGAAGATATCTGAAATACTGTTAAAGGAGAAACACGACTTAATCCATAAGGCAGTTGGATGGATGTTGAGGGAAGTTGGGAAGAGGGATATTAAAACTGAAGAGGTCTTTTTGAAAAAATACTATAAAACTATGCCCAGAACTATGCTTAGATATGCAATTGAGAAGTTTGATAGTAAAAAGAAAGCGTTTTACATGAATAGGAAAATTTAATAAATAGTTAAAGAATAGCTAAAGCAGGTGTTTTTATGAATTCAAGAAAAAAAGGTGCATTGGAACTTTCTATGAACACAATTGTTATCGTAGTTATAGGCG